>Ga0070714_100000009_pt1 | contig 270991 bp, 252 predicted proteins | sample LARL83metaG_FD_65450 | JGI IMG/M metagenome (GOLD analysis project Ga0070714, IMG submission 65450) | Corn, switchgrass and miscanthus rhizosphere microbial communities from Kellogg Biological Station, Michigan, USA - LAR L8-3 metaG | ecosystem: Host-associated > Plants > Roots > Rhizosphere... | reverse complement strand
CTCGCCGACAACGAGAGCTTCGTCGGCCACATCCAGGACCTGTCGGCGGCCCAGGTCACGCTCTCGGACGTCTATAACCTGAGCGTCCAGGCGCCGGCCACCAGCCCGTCGCCGAGCGCTTCCCCGGCCGAGGCGACGCCCGTGATCTGCAAGCTGGGAACGACCGGCTGCAAGCAGCTCACCGGGCTCTACGGCAACAAGGACACCCTTTACATCACCCGCCAGCTGGTCGTCTACTACAGTGAGCTGCCCTCCACGTCGAAGGTCGTGCAGGCGATCCAGGCTTACGAGAAGGCGAACCACTGATGGAGCGCGTCAGGCGGGGGATCGACGAGCTGCGCCACATCCGCGAGTGGCGGACGTCGACGAAGCTCATGGTGCTGCTGATGGTCGTCGCGCTGGGTGCGATCTTCCTCGTCTCGCGCCAGAACGAGCAACGCGCGACCCAGCTCCTGACCGGCGCCCAGGAGAAGCTGCTGAGCAACCTCGCCGACTCGGTCGCAGTCCAGGTCGACATCCAGGTGCGGCAGTACCGCCACGACGCGACGCAGGTGGCCACGGACCCGGAGGTGGTCAGCTTCATGGGCAGCTCGCGCGACGCCCAGAACGCCACCGGCCAGGACCTGCTGCAGAGGCTCGCGCCCGTGTTGCAGGCGGACCCGGACTACCGTCTCCTGCTCATCCTCGACCCGAACGGGAAGGTCGTGATCTCGAACCAGCCGGGGCTGCAGGGCCAGGACTACAGCGCCCGCGACTTCTTCCTGCTGGGCAAGGTCGCCCCGGCGGCCGAGCCGTACACCAGCGACATCCAGCTGGCCGAGGACCACCGCTCCCAGATCATCTACGCGGCCTCACCGATCAAGGACGCGCTCGGCAACCTGCTCGGGGTGGTGGCCATCCGCGTCGCGCCGGACAAGGTCGTGGCGCCGCTGCGCTCGGGCGACCTGGCCAGCGAGCACCGCTTCGGGTTCCTCGTCAGCAAGGACGGCGTGATCCTGGCCAACAGCGTGAGCCCGTCGTTCAACTACAAGGTCATCGGGACGCCCGACAGCCTGCAGGTGGAGCGGATCAAGCAGCAGTACCAGGTCGACCACGTCGACAGCCTCGGGCTGGAGGACCTGGCCAGCCTGGTGGACGGCGCCACGGCGGGAGGCTTCGCCACGGCGCCGCTCGTCGGCCAGGGTGAGAACGATGTCATCGGCTGGTCGCCTGTCAGCCAGCAGCGCTGGACCGCGCTCGTCGGCGTCAACCAGGCGATCTTCACGTCCGAGGTGCAGGATCTCTCGCGGACGCAGCTCTTCAACACACTGATCCTCGCGCTGATCATCGGCGGCCTCGTCATCTTCGCGGGGCGGATGTTCGAGACGACGGAGCGGGAGTCACTCTCCGACCCGCTGACCGGGCTCGCCAACCGGCGGTTCTTCCAGGAGATCCTGCTGCGCGAGATGCGCCGCGCGCAGCGGTCCAACCAGCCGATCTCCCTCATCCTCGCCGACATCGACTACTTCAAGGGCGTGAATGACACCTATGGGCACAATGTCGGCGACGAGGTGCTCGAGCAGGTGGCGTCGATCATGCTGCAGAACGTGCGCGCCACCGACTTCGTGATCCGCTACGGCGGCGAGGAGTTCATCGTGCTGCTGCCCGAGACCCGGCTCGCGGACGCGCGCCAGGTCGCCGAGAAGCTGCGCAAGACAGTCGGCGACACGATCCTGGAGTCGACGTCACGCCCCGGCATCACGTTGAAGGTCACGATCAGCTCCGGCGTCGCCGCCTACCCCGCCGACGGGCCCACGGGGGAGGCCGTGATCCTGGCCGCCGACCGGGCGCTGTACGCGGCGAAGCAGCGCGGTCGAAACCGCGTTCTCACCGTGTCGGAGCTCGACGGGCCCGAGGCCGAGGTGGCGTCCCTGCCGCAGCGCCGCTCGGGCTGACGCTGTCGCCCGCGGCGGGGCTCAGGCCACGCAGGCGGGCAGCTCGGCGAGGTCGCGGAGGACCGCCAGCGCGCCGTCCTCGGGCGCCGGCTCCTCCTGCCGGAACTCGTGGGTCAGGGCGGCCCTCATTCCCACGGCGCGCGGGCCGCGGATGTCCTCGCGGAGGCGGTCGCCGACGAACAGCGCGGCGCCCGGCTCGACCTCGAGCGCGCGGAGCGCCTTCTCGTAGATGACGGGGTTGGGCTTGCGCCAGCCGACCTCGGAGGAGTAGACGGTGACGTCGAAGTAGCCGCGCAGGCCGATGCCGTCGAGGTGCGAGCGCATGGCGTCGGCCGGGTAGGAGGCGTTGGACACGATCGCGAGCCTCAGGCCGCGCGCCTTCAGGTCCTCGAGGACCGGCCCCGCGTGGGGGCTGCAGCGCAGGCCCGCGATCCACGCCCTCTGCTCCTCGAGCATGGCCCAGCGGCGGAGGTCGGGGCTGAGCCGCAGGCCGAGCTTCTCGAGCGCCTCGTCGTAGATGGCGCCGAAGTCCACCTCCTGCTCCGACCCCGACGCGTAGCTGGCGGCGACGACGTCGTCCAGCTCGAGGGAGAGGGCGCGCAGGAGGTCGGCCGCCGCGGGCACCTCGACCTCCAGCTCCTGCTCCAGCCGCGCGTTGATCCGGTGGTACGCGGCGGCCAGCTCGGCCTCGGGCCGCGCGTAGTCCACCAGGGTGTGACCGTAGTCGAGCAGGACCGCGCGGAGGCTCACAGCAGCGATCGCAGGCGGGCCAGGTTGCGGCGGCCCTCGACGCCCTCGTCGCCGGGCGTCTCGAGGATGAACGGCCGGTCGGCGAGGCGGGGGTCGTGCAGCAGCAGCGCGAACCCGTCGTCACCGACATGGCCCTCGCCGATGTGCCAGTGCGAGTCGCGTTTGCCGCCCGCCTCCACCTGCGTGTCGTTGGCGTGCACCACGAAGACCTGGTCGAGCCCGACCACGGAGTCGAGCTCCTCCAGCGCGTCCCCGGCCATCTCGGCGCCGCTCATGTCGTAGCCGGCGGAGTGGGCGTGGGCGGTGTCGAAGCAGAGGCCGACCCGGTCACGGTGAGGCGCCAGCCGGTCCACCAGCTCCCTCAGCTCGTTGAAGCGCCCGCCCACGTTGTTGCCGGTGCCGGCGGAGTTCTCCAGCAGGAGGCGAGGCGAGCCCCCGGGGGGGACGGCCGCCACCGCCTCCTCGACGGCCTGCACGATGTGCGCGTAGCCGGCCTCGAGGCCAGCCCCCTTGTGGCTCCCGATGTGGACGATGACGTGGTCCAGGCCGTAGCCGGCGCCGCGCCGGAGCTCGTCGGCCAGCGCAGCGCGCGACTTCGAATAGATTGGCTCCTCGACGCCGGCGAGGTTGATCAGGTAGTTGGCGTGGCTGACGACGACGGCCACCCCGCCGGCGCGCAGCTCGTCGGTGAACGCCCGCGCCGCGCGCAGGTCGGTGCCGCGCGCGCGCCAGGACGAGGGGTTGGTGGTGAAGATCTGCACCGCCTCCGCGCCGAGGTTGCGCGCCGACTCGACGGCGGCGGGGAAGCCGCGGTCGGTCGAGATGTGGAGCCCGAGACGCGGGCTCACGTGCGCTCCCGGGCGGCCCGCGCCGTCACTCCGGCGCGGCCGGCTCCGCCTGCGCCTCGCGCGCGAGGGCCGCGCGAAGGGCGATGAGGCCGGCGGTGGCGCCGGCGCCGATCCCGTTGTCCACGTTTACCACGCTGACCCCCGGGGCGCAGCTCTGCAGCATCGCGAGGAGCGCCGCCAGGCCGCGCCCCCCGACCCCGTAGCCGGTGGAGGTGGGCACGGCCACCACGGGGGCGGGGACCAGGCCGGACACCACCGAGGGCAGCGCCCCCTCCATGCCCGCGACGACCACGTACGCCTCGGCCCCCTCGGCGACCATCGCCGCCAGGGGCTCGGCGAGGCGGTGCAGGGCGGAGACGCCCACGTCGTACGCGCGGCGGACCCCGAGGCCCATCGTCTCCAGCACCATCCGCGCCTCCTCGGCGACGTCGACGTCGGACGTGCCCGCGGCGAGCACGCCGACGCAGGCGGGCCGCTCGGCCGGCGTCCAGGACGGCGACCGGAGGCGGCGGCCGCGCCCGAATTCGTCCACCTCCAGGCCGGCGCCCGACGCCGCGGCTGCCAGCGCCCCCTCGTGCGCCGGGGTCACCCGCGACACGAGCGCGCACCCGCTCCGCCGCGCCAGCCGCAGCGCCAGCTCCGCGCACAGGGCAGGCTCCTTGCCCGGCGCGAGGACCACCTCCGGGACGCCCTTGCGCCGTTCCCGGTCGGGGTCCAGGCGGGCCATCTCGCCGACCGCCTCGACGCGGTCGGCCTGGAGCAGGCGAAGGGCCTCGTCCTCCCCGATCTCGCCCCGCAAAAGGCGCTGCAAGATGTCGCGCATCGCGCGGAAATCGTACGCGCCCACCTCACACGGGCCCGCCTCGACGCGTTAATTGAGCATGCCGCTGCCGCCGTTCCAGGAGTTCTTCGACACGCACAGCGCCGACGTCTTCAACTTCCTCGTGACCCGCGTGGGCCCGACCTCGGCGGACGACTGCTTCCAGGAGACCTTCCTGGCGGCGCTGCGGGCGTACCCGGGACTCCGTCCCGGCTCCAACCTGAGGGCGTGGGTGTTCACCATCGCGCGGGGCAAGGCGGTCGACGCGCACCGGAAGGCGGCGCGCACGCGGGCCGTCCCGCTCGACGGCATCGAGGTGGCGGAAGCGGCGCGGCCGGAGCCCGTGGAGGTCTGGGAGCCCGTCGCGGCGCTGCCGCCGAAGCAGCGCCAGGCCGTGGCCTACCGGTACCTGGTCGACCTCGACTACGCCGAGGTGGCACGACGGATGGGGACCACGGAGCCCGCCGCGCGGCGCAACGTCCACGAGGGCCTGAAGAAGCTGAGGGAGGTGCACCTGCGATGAACGAGCCATTTGCTCCCGAGGTGGCCGCGGCGGCGGAGCGGTTCGCTCGCCGGGCGGCGCGCGAGGGGCTCATCGACATCGGTTACGACGAGGTGGACAGCCCGTGGGGGCGCATGCTCGCCGCCGCGAGCGACCGCGGCCTGCTCCTGCTGCTCTTCCCGGAGAACGACGTCGAGGCGCATCTTCGCGGCCTCGCCGCCCGGGTGTCGCCGCGAATCCTGCGCAGCGCGCGCGCCCTCGAGCCGACGCGGCGCGAGCTGGGCGAGTACTTCGAGGGGCGCCGGCGCAACTTCGACCTGCCCATCGACTGGGACGCGGTGCTCAGCGGCTTCGGCCGCCGCGTCCTCGAGTACACGAGCGCCATCCCGTACGGGCAGGTCCGCACCTACCGGGAGGCGGCCACGGCGGCCGGCAACGCCGCCGCGTCGCGCGCCGCGGGCAACGCGCTCGGGGCCAACCCGATCCCGATCATCGTGCCCTGCCACCGCGTGGTGCGCACCGGCGGCGGGCTCGGCGGTTACGGCGGCGGCCTGCCTCGCAAGGAGTGGCTCCTCGACCTCGAGCGGGGCCGGCCCGGCCTGCTCTCATAGCGGTTTCGGCGCAGCCCGCCGGGGCTACAATCGAGTCGAGGCCATGAACATCATCGCGTTCATCAAGGAGCGGGCGAAGTACTACAAGTGCCCCGCCTGCACCCGCAACCTCGAGAGCTGCGAGGTCCGGATGGTCGAGCAGGCGGAGTCCCACCTCACCGTCGAGGTGACGTGCGCGCGCTGCCACGTGACCTTCCACGTGATGCTCGGCCTGGCCACCCAGGAGCAGGTCGAGGACGCGTCCGACGAGGCTCTGGCCTCCGACCGCGGCGCCGTTCCCGAGCCCATCAGCCACGACGAGATCCTGGACGTGCACGAGCTGCTCTCCGGCTTCCGCGGCAACTTCAAGGACCTGCTCCGCTCCGAGGACCCGCGCGCCAACTAGCGCCCCGGCGCTGCGCCCAGGACCGACGCGATGATCTACCTCGACCACGCCGCGACCACCCCGGTCGACCCCGAAGTCCTCGAGGCGATGCTGCCGTATTTCACCGACCGCTTCGGCAACCCCTCATCGGTGTACGGGCTCGGCCGGGAGGCGCGCAGCGCGCTTGACGGCGCCCGCGACCAGGTGGCGCGGGTGCTGGCGTGCCAGTCGCGGGAGGTGGTGTTCACGTCCGGCGGCTCGGAGGCCGACAACCTCGCGATCCGGGGCGTCGCCGCCCGCAACGCGGAGGCCGGTCGCCATATCGTCACAAGCCAGGTCGAGCACCACGCCGTCCTGCACACCTGCCAGGACCTGGAGCGTGAGGGCTTCGAGGTCACCTACCTCCCGGTCGACGGCCACGGCCGCGTGGCCCCCGACGACCTGCGCCGCGCGCTGCGGCCCGACACGATCCTGGTGTCCATCATGCTCGGCAACAACGAGGTCGGCACGCTGCAGCCGGTGCGCGAGCTCAGCGCGGTCACGCACGAGCACAGCCGCGCCTACTTCCACACCGATGCCGTGCAGGCTTTCGGCAAGGCGCCCATCCGGGTCGACGACCTCGGTGTCGACCTGCTGTCGCTGTCCGCCCACAAGGTCTACGGCCCGAAGGGCAGCGGCTGCCTGTACATCCGCATGGGCACGCGGATCCAGCCGCTGATCACCGGCGGCGGCCACGAGCGCAACCGGCGCGCCGGCACGGAGAACGTGCCCGGCATCGTCGGCCTCGCCAAGGCCGTGGAGGTGGCCGCCCGCGACTTCGCCAGGGACGTCGAGCGCCTGCGCACCGTCCAGAGCCGGCTCATCGAGACGATGACCACGGCGATCCCGGACGCGCGCCTCACGGGGCACCCCACCGAGCGGCTGCCGCACCACGCCTCGTTCCTGGTCGACGGCGTCGAGGGGGACAGCCTGCTGGTGCGCCTGGACCGCGCCGGGGTGTACGCCAGCAGCGGTTCGGCCTGCACCTCCGGCTCCCTGGAGCCCTCGCACGTCCTGCTGGCGATGGGGATCGAGCCTGCGGCCGCCCTCGGCAGCCTTCGCCTGAGCATCGGCAAGCGCACGACAGGCGAGGAGGTCGACGCGGCGGCCGCGGTCATCGCCGACGCGGTAGAGGCTCTCCGGGCCGGCCGCGCCGCTCCGCCGGTGCCCGCGACGGAGTCGTAACGGGCCTGTAAAGGCGCGGACGCGAAAGGGTCCTCGCCGGTAGCGTCGAGGCATGCTCGGTGCCGCCCAGGGGCTCGTCTCACCTCCCGCCGTCGCCCTGGCGCTCGTCCTCGTCGTGATCGCGGCCGGGTTTCGCCTGGCCCATCGCGGCCGCGTCCCGGCCGGCCTCCACGACCGGGAAGACCTGAGCAGCATGAGCTGGACCGAGGTCAAGCGGGTGACTGGGGCGCTCTTCGCGAACCAGGGCTACGCGGTCACCGGCGTGCGCCGGAACAGCCTCGCGGGCGTCGACCTCGTCCTGCACCGGGGCTACGAGCGGATCTTCGTCCGGCTTGACCACTGGAAGGTGTGGACGGTCGGCGCGGAGCCCCTGTACCGCCTCTACCAGCTGATGCGGCGCGAGGGCGCCGACCACTGCGTTGTGCTGACCGCGGGCGAGTTCAGCCCGGAGGCCCGCAATTTCGCCGGTGCGACCGGCCTCGAGATCGTTGACGGCCGCACCCTGGCCGCGCTGATCGACCGCACGCCGGGCGCGGCCCTCGACCTCGCCGCCTGACCGGCGCCCCGCGGGTCAGCCCGCCCCCGACGCCGTCCTTCTCCGGCCCTTCGCCGGGGTAACCCGCTCGTCGCTGATGATGTGCCCGTCGCGGAGCCGGATCACCCGGTCCGTGCGCGCCGCGATCTCCAGGTCGTGCGTGACGAGGACGAAGGTGACCTGCGACTCCGCGTTGATCCGGCGCATGACCGCGAGCAGCATGTCCGCCGTCTCGGTGTCCACCTCGCCCATCGGCTCGTCGCCGAGGACCAGTGTCGGCTGGTTGATCAGCGCTCGCGCGATGGCCACACGCTGCTGCTCGCCGCCGGACAGCTCGGTCGGGCGATGGTCCGCGCGGTCGCTGAGCCCGACCTCCTCCAGCAGCGCCTCGGCGCGGCGCCGGGCCGCCTTGCGGTCCCCGCCGGTGTAGCGCAGCGGCAGCAGCACGTTGTCCATCGCGGTCATGACCGGGAGCAGGTTGAACTCCTGGAAGATGAACCCGATCCGCCGGCCGCGGAGCTCGGCTCGCTGACCGTCGTTCAGGGTCCCCGTGTCCTTGCCGTCGAGCAGCACCTGGCCGGTCGTCGGCCGCATCAGCAGCCCCATGCAGTCGAGCATCGTCGTCTTGCCGCTGCCGGACCTGCCCACGACCGCCACGAACTCACCCTGGTCGATCTGCAGCTCGACGCCGTCGAGCGCCTTGACCGTGCGCGACCCGTGGCCGTAGTACTTGCGCAGGTCGCGGATGTTGATGGTCGCCATGCCCGGGTCTGCTACTGCGCCCTGAGCGCGGCGACGGGGTCCATCCGCGCGGCGCGGATCGCCGGCAGGAGTCCCGCGCCGGCCCCGAGGATGACGGCGAAGACCAGGCAGAGCAGGGTGAGCCTGGGCGTGATGAGGAACAGCCCGCCGCCCTTCTGGCTGGCGTTCAGGACCGTCGTCAGCGCGAGCCCCGCGAGGTAGCCCAGCACCCCGCCGATGAGCCCGATGACGGTCGCCTCCGCGACGAACTCGCGCATGATGTGCACCGTCTTCGCCCCGATCGCCTTCTTGAGGCCGATCTCCCGCACCCGCTCGGTGACCGACATGATCATCGTGTTCACGACCGACAGGCCCCCGATGACGATGGCGAGCAGGGCGGCCGCGGTGGTGATGAAGGTGAAGATCGCGCCGCTGCTCTTGAAGGACGCCACGATCACCGAGGGACGCGTCGCCTTCACGCCGTTGACGTCGTTCGTGATGCGCTCGGCGAGCTGGTCGAGGTTCGCCCCGGGACGGCCGTACGCGCCCGCCCCCTGCGAGAGCTGGTAGGGGTTGAGCGCGGTCCGCTCCGCGGCGGGCAGGTTGTCGCCAATGAGCATCTGCGCGTCATGGAGGCTCACGTAGCCGACGCTGTCGGGCAGCGTCAGCGTCGGCTGCAGGACGCCGACGACCCTGAATGCGTGGTTGACGAAATCCGGCTTCGCGTCGGAGGGCCGCTTCGGCAGGTAGATGGTGTCGCCGACCCTGGCGTTGAAGTCCGAGGCGAAGGAGGTGCCGAGGACGACCTCGCCGCGCGAGGCGTCGGTCACCCAGCGACCCGCCGCGAGGTGGAACTTGAACTTCAGGTAGGGCACGGCGCCAGGGTCCCAGTTGGCGATCTCGTCTGGGATGTTGAAGCTGACTGTGGCCAGCTCGCCGGGGTTGGCCACGACCGCCATCGACGGCGACACGTGGGCGACGCCGTCAACCCTGCCGATCTCCGCGAGCTTGTCCAGGGTGAGAAAGCCACCCGGCCCGAAGGAGCTGCTCTTGTCGTCCGCGACCCGGATCGTGCTGCTGAAGTACGTCACGCCGCCGTCGAGGAGGGCGTTGAAGTGCTCGGCCATCGAGCCCATCGTCGTCAGCGCGAAGATGCCCATCACGATGCCGGTGATCGTCAGGATGGTGCGCAGCTTCCGCCGCCAGAGGTTGCGGAGAATTTCCACCGCGCCAACGATAGGCGCCGGGCCCCCGGCTTAACCGGTCTTTACAGTCGCCGCTGTGTCAGGCTTCCGTGAGCAGCAGGTCGTCGTACGTCTCCCGGCGGCGGATGAGGTGGGCCTCGCCGCCTCCAACCATTACCGCCGCCGGGCGCGGGTTGTAGTTGTAGGTGCTCGCCATCGTCAGCTGGTACGCGCCGCTGGCGGGGATGGCCAGCACGTCACCGGCGGCGACGCGCGGCAGGCGCGCGTCGCGCACGAGGATGTCGGTGGACTCGCAGTACTTGCCTGCGATCGTGACCGTCGTCTCCGGGGCCGCGTCGGGCGCGGCGGCCTTCAGGGCCTGGTAGGTCGCGCCGTAGAGCTTCGGCCGGATGTTGTCGCCCATCCCGCCGTCGACGGAAACGTAGGTGCGGACCCCCGGGATCTCCTTGGTCGCGCCGACCGTGTAGAGCGCGACGCCCGCCGGCCCCGCCACGCTGCGCCCGGGCTCGACCAGCAGGCGGGGCAGCTCGAGCCCGCGCTGCCGGCAGCCCTCCGCCACCGCCCCGGCCACGACGCGCACGAAGTCGACGGGGCGCGGGGGATCGTCCACGTCGGTGTAGGCGATGCCGAGCCCGCCCCCGACGCTGAGCTCGCGGGCCACGAACCCGGACGCCTGCCGCGCCTCGACCAGCAGGTCCAGCACTCGCTCGACGGCGGCCGGGTACGCCGACAGGTCGAAGACCTGGCTGCCGATGTGGCAGTGAACGCCGACGACATCGGCCTGCGGCACGGCCAGCAGCTCCTGCAGCGTGGCCAGCGCCTGGCCCGTCTCGATGGGGAAGCCGAACTTGGAGTCGAGCTGCCCCGTGCTGATGAACGAGTGGGTGTCGGGCTTCACCCCGGGGCTGACGCGGAGCATGGCGCGCACGCGCGCGCCGCCATCCAGGGCGCGCAGCAGCTGCATCTCGTGCACCGAGTCCACCACGAGCGCGCCGATGCCGTGCGCCGCGGCGGCCTCGACCTCGGCCGCGCTCTTGTTGTTGCCGGGGAAGTGCACCCGGTCGAGCGGGAAGCCGGCGCGGGCCGCGAGGAACAGCTCGCCCCCCGAGACGACGTCCAGCCCGCAGCCCTCGTCGGCGACGAGGCGCGCCATCGCGAGCCCGTAGAAGGCCTTCGCCGCGTACAGGACGAGGCTCTCGCCGGGGTACAGCCGGGCGAGGCTGTCGCGGTACTCGCGCAGCCGGTTGCGGAGCGTGGCCTCGTCGTACACGTAGAGCGGGGTGCCGAACTCGGCGGCGAGGTCCACCAGGTCGCAGCCTCCGACCTCGGCATGACCGCGCGCGTTCACCGCGTACGTGTCCGGGAGCAGCATCCGCAGGAGTATGAGGGACGCCGGCAGCCGCCTCGCAGTATGCTGGCCGCATGGCGGTGGCGATACAGCACGTCGAGCGCTGGCAGCTACCCGAGGTGGGCGTCGCGGGCGGCGGGACGGCGGTGCTCGGGGCCGCCTGGGTGCTGCCGCAGCTGTGGGCGCGAGGCATCAACCCCGTGCCGACCTGCCTCTTCCACCAGGTCACGGGACTGCCCTGCCCGTTCTGCGGCGGGACGCGGAGCTTCGTCGCGATGGCGCACGGCAATGTCGCGGCCGCGGCCCACGTCTACCCGCTCGGCCCGCTGCTGTTCCTGCTGATGCTGGGGGCCATCGGGGTCGCTGCGTACACGCTCATCACCGGGCGCCGGGTGCGTGTCGACCTGGACCAGGTGACGCGCAACCGGCTGATCGCGGGGGCGCTGGTGCTGCTCGCCCTCAACTGGGCGGCGAAGCTCTTCATCCTCGGGTACTGACCACCGCCACCCCCGGGCGCGACGAGCTCGAGCGCGCCCTGCGCCGTTACCTCGACCTGGTGCTCGAGCGCAACCGCGTGATGAACCTGACCGCGATCACCGACCCGGCGCAGGCGTGGGAGCGGCTGGTCGTCGAATCGCTCCGCCTGCTCGACGCCCACGCTTTCGCCGGCGGCGAGGCCATCGTTGACATCGGTTCCGGCGCCGGGATCCCCGGGATACCGCTGGCGATCGCCCTGCCCGCCGCCACTGTCGTCCTCGTCGAGGCGGACCAGAAGAAGGCCGCGTTCCTGCGCGACGCGGCATCGGAGCTGGGCCTCGAGCGCGTGGCGGTGGAGGCGCGCCGCGCCGAGGATCTCGGCCGGGATGCCGCCCACCGCGAGCGCTACGACGTGGCGGTCACGCGGGCCGCGGCGCCCGCGCCGGTGGCGGCGGAGTACAGCCTGCCCCTGGTGCGCGTCGGTGGCTGGCTGCTGGCCCAGGCGCGCCCCGCCGACTGGGCCGCGGCGCGAGGCGCGGTGGAGGCGCTCGGCGGCCGTCCGCGCGGCGTCCGCGAAGGCGTCGTGGTGGTGGAGAAGACGCGCCCGACCCCGGCGCCCTATCCCCGCCGCGCGGGCCTGCCGGCCAAGCGCCCGCTGCGCTAGGTGTGCACTGCTTCACGGACGGGTGCGCTGCCGGGATGGTGTAATCAGGGCGTGCCATACCGCTACGACTGGTACCTGCTCGTCGTCCCCGTGGCCATGGGCGTGTGGGGTCTTCTCTGGCTCTTCAACATCTTCGGCGCCGCCGACAGCGAGGCCCGCTTCTACCGCGGTCGCCCGTACTGGTACCCGATCCTCGACGGCGACAAGCGGAACACGCACCGGCTGATGGGCGCGGTCCTGCTGCTTGCGGCGATCGCGATGGTGGTCGCCTACTACCTGATCGGCTAGGGCGTTTGCTGCTCTCCGACGTCCTCGCCGGGGTGCCGCTGCGCGCCCCGTTGACGGCGGACGTCGAGGTGTCCGGCCTCGCCTACGACTCCCGCCGCGTGGCGCCTGGGGACTGCTACTTCGCCATCCGCGGGCTGACGCAGGACGGTCACGTCCACGTCGCCGACGCGGTGGCGCGCGGCGCTGTCGCGGTGGTCGCCGAGGAGCCCCGGGGCGGCGTCGCGCTGGCGCTGGTGGACGACAGCCGGCGCGCCCTCGCGCTGGCCGCCGCCAACCTGCAGGCGCACCCTTCGCGCGCGCTCTATGTCGTCGGCATCACAGGCACCGATGGCAAGACCACCACCTGCGCGATGACCACGACGATCCTCGACGCCGCGGGTTTCGCGACCGGCATGCTGACGACCGTGGACGTCCGCGCCGGCGGCCTGACCGAGCCCAACCCGGCGCACGTGACCACGCCCGAGGCGGTCGAGGTCCAGGCCCAGCTGCGCCGGATGGTCGACGCGGGTGACCGCTGCGCCGTGGTCGAGACCTCGTCCCACGCGCTGCGCATGCAGCGTGTCGTCGGCGTGGAGTACGACGTCGCCGTGCTCACCAACGTCACGTCCGAGCACCTCGAGCTTCACGGCACCGTGGAGGAGTACCGGCGCGACAAGGCCCGCCTCTTCCAGATGCTTGGGGATGGACCGGACAAGGGCATCGGCAAGACCGGTGTCGTCAACGCGGACGACCCGAACGCGCGGATGTTCATCGAAGCGACGGCGGGCGAGGTCCTCACCTACGGCCTCGGCGGCGAGGCGGAGCTTCGGGGCGAGGCGGTCGACGAGGCCGATGGCGGCATCACCTTCGTGGCGCGCCGCGTCCGCGAGGAGGCCCGGGTCCGCGTCCCGATGATGGGGCGCTTCAACGTCCACAACGCGCTGGCCGCGCTCGCCGCCGCCTCCGCCGTCGGTGTCAGCCTCGAGACGGGCGCCGCGGCGCTCGCGACCTTCGCCGGCGTGCGGGGCCGGATGGAGCGCATCGAGGCGGGCCAGCATTTCGGTGTCATCGTCGATTACGCGCACACCGCCGAGGCGCTGGCCACGGTCCTCGGGCGGCTGCGCGAGCGGACGGGCGGCCGCGTCATCGTCGTCTTCGGCAGCGCCGGCGACCGCGACCGGGCCAAGCGGCCCGCCATGGGTGCCGCCGCCGCGCGGCTCGCCGACTTCGCGATCCTCACCGACGAAGACCCGCGCCACGAGGACCGCGACGCGATCCTGCGCGAGATCGCCGCCGGCCTCGAGGTGGAGGGCGCGAGCGAGGGAAGCCGATACCGCCTTGTCGCCGACCGGCGCGAGGCCATCGCCCAGGCCTTTGCGATGGCGGCCCCGGGCGACACCGTCCTGCTCGCGGGGAAGGGCCACGAGAACACCATCGAGACCGCCACGGGGGCCGTGCCGTGGGACGAGGCCGCGGTCGCGCGCGAGCTGCTGCGGGACCTGCAGGCGTGAGCCCGTTCGCGTGGGGCAGCCGGACCTACGTGATGGGCATCGTCAATGTCACCCCGGACTCCTTCTCCGGCGACGGGCTCGCCGGCCGCCCGGGTGACGCGGTCGAGCAGGCGGTGCGGATGGTCGCCGACGGCGCGGACGTCATCGACGTCGGCGGCATGTCGACGCGCCCGAGCCACGTCGAGGTTTCGCCCGCCGAGGAGCTGAGGCGCGTGACCGAGGTGCTGCCCGGGATCGTGCGCGGGGCCGGCGTCCCGGTGAGCGTCGACACGTACCGCGCGGATATCGCGGAGGCGGCGCTCAACCTCGGCGCCACGATCCTCAACGACGTATGGGGACTCCGGCGCGAGCCCCGGATCGCCGACCTCGCGGCGCAGTCCGGCGCGTGGCTCGTGCTGATGCACAACCAGGAGGGCACGGCATACGCTGACCTCGTGCCGGACGTGGTCGCCGCGCTGGCGGGGTCGGTCGAGATAGCGCTCGCCGCCGGCGTCGCGCGCGAACGGCTCATCGTCGACCCGGGCATCGGCTTCGGCAAGACCGCCGAGCAGAACATCGAAATCCTGCGCCACCTCGCGTCGCTGAAGGCGCTGGGGCTTCCCATCCTCCTCGGCACCTCGCGCAAGTCCTTCATCGGGCGGATCCTCGACCTGCCTGTGGACGAGCGCGTCGAGGGCACGGCCGCCACCGTCGCGCTGGGCATCGCCGGCGGCGCGGACATGGTGCGCGTGCACGATGTCAGGGCGATGACCCGCGTGGCGCGGGTGGTCGACGCCGTCGTCCGAGGCGCGCCCCTGCCGCCGACTTGACGCGCGTCTACCTCGGCCTCGGCAGCAACCTCGGTGACCGCGCCGGCAACCTCGAGTTCGCCCGTCGCGAGCTCGAAGCCGGCCCGGTCACGGTGCGCGCGGCGTCCTCGGTGGAGGAGACCGAGCCGGTCGGCCCGGTCGCGCAGGGCGACTTCCTCAACCAGGTCCTGGAGGTGGACACCGACCTGGCGCCGCTCGACCTGCTCGCCGCGGTCAAGGACATCGAGCGTCGCGCCGGTCGCACCACCGCGGAGGTGCGCTGGGGCCCCCGCGTTCTCGACATCGACATCCTGCTCTACGGCGACGAGGTGCTCGACCTTCCCGGCCTGCGCGTCCCACACCCTGAGCTGCTTCTCCGCGACTTCGTCCTCCGCGAGCTCGGCGAGGTGGCGCCGGGCCTGGTGGACCCACGCACCGGCCGGCCGCTGGCTCTTCCTTCGCGCTGATACGGGTCGCGCGGGCAAAAGAAAAGGGGCCCGTTGCCGGGCCCCTTTGTACCGCCTGGCGCTAGCTGGCGGAAGTCGAGGTCGGCGCCGCGCTGGTCGCGGCCGACTTGCGGCTGCTCTTGCGTGACGAGGACTTGCGCCCCGTGGACTTGCGCGCGGTCGACTTCTTCGCGCTCGACTTCTTCGCCGCGACGCTGCGCTTGGCGCTCGTCGCCTTGCGCGCCGCGGTCTTCTTCGCCCCCGCGGCCTTGCGGGTCGCCTTGCGCGCCGTGGACTTCGCCGACGACTTCGCGCGACCGGCCGCGCCGGCGGCGGTCTTGGTCACGTTGTGCACCGCCTTCTGAGCCTGGGCGGCGGCGCGCCGCACCGGTGCAGGCGTGCTCTTGGAGCTCTGCACCGCCTTCATCACGCGCTCGAACTCGCGGTCGACGGACTTGCTCAGCTGGGTCAGGTTGCGGTTGAACGACTTGCGCAGCTCACGCAGCATCGCCTGCGCGTCGCCGCGCGAGGATCGCTTCGCAGATTTGCGTGTTGTGGCCGTGATGCACCCTCCCGTGATCAGTGATTGCAGTTACGCTGCGCAGACTAACGCATTGCACACGCGTTTGTGCAACGCCGCGACTTACGTCAGCTGGCCTTCGCGGTCGAGGTGAAGCGGTAACCGATGCCCGGGACGGCGAGGATGAAGTACGGATGACTCGGGTCCTCTTCGATCTTCCGGCGCAGGTTGCGCACGTGGACGTCGATCACCCGCGTCTCGATCGGGTACTCGTAACCCCACACGTGGTTGAGGATCTTCTCGCGCGACAGCACCTTGCCCGCGTTGCTGGCGAGGAACGCGAGCAGGTCGAACTCCGTGTGGGTTAGCTCCACCTCGCGCTCGCCGCGGAAGACGCGGCGCTCGTTGAGGTTGATCGCGAGGTCCTTGAAGTCGAGGCGGCCGTTGCTCGAGCGGTCGTCCTCGCGCACGCGGCGAAGGTGCGCGGCGATCCGGGCCAGCAGCTCGCGCGCGCGGAAGGGCTTGGTGATGTAGTCGTCGGCCCCTATCTCGAGCCCGACGACGATGTCGATCTCCTCGGTCTTCGCCGAGACGATGATCACCGGCACGCGCAGGCCCTGCTTGCGGACCTCGCGGCAGACATCGAAGCCGCTGATGTCGGGCAGCATCAGGTCGAGCAGGACCAGGTCCGGGCGCGCGAGCTCGACCTGGCGCAGCGCCTCGTTGCCGTTCTCGGCCTCGACGACCTCGTAGCCTTCCTTCTCGCAGGCCATGCGGATCGCCTTGCGGATGACGGCCTCGTCGTCGACGACGAGGATGCGGCGCAGCGCGTCAGCCATCCTGTGCCACCGGGGTCGCGGGCCCGTGGTCCGCCGGCAGGGTGAAGGAGAACGTGCTGCCCTTGCCCTTCTCGCTGGTCACGCTCACCTCTCCCCCCTGCAACTCCACGAGCCCCTTCACGATGTACAGCCCTAGCCCCGTCCCGGCCGTCTTACGCGCGGCCGGGTCGGGAATGCGCTGGAACTTCTTGAAGAGGCGTTGGAGGTCTTCCTGACGTATGCCGATACCACGATCCCTTACGTCCACCCTCACCGTCTCCGCGTCCGCGGCCACGCTGATCGACACAGCCGCCGTGTCAGGCGAGTACTTTATAGCATTGGTAACAAGGTTTACGAGCACCTGGCGCAGCTTCGCCTCGTCGGCCAGCACCGGGGGCAGCCGCCGCGCCATGGAGACGTTCACCTTCCGGGTGCCGATCTGAGGGTCTAGCTCTTCCAGGACCCCGGCCAGGCACTCCTTCAGGTTGACCGGGCCGAGGTTGAGGTTGACGCGGCCGGAGTCGATCTGGCTGGCATCCAGGATGTCGCGGATCAGCTGCTCCAGGCGCTCCGCCTGCTTGTAGATGTCCTCGATCATCTCCTTCCGCTGCGCCGGCTCGAGGTCGTAGGCGAGCAGCAGCTCCCCCATCGCCTTGATCGCGGTCAGCGGCGTCTTCAGCTCGTGGCTGGTGACGCTGATCAGCGCCTCGTGCGCCTCCAGCAGCTCGCGCACGGCGGCGGCGTCATCCACCAGGACGAGGGCGCCGCCGTCGAACGGGCGCAACCGCACGTGCAGCACCGCGGGGCCGCCGGGCGAATCCACGTCCAGCCCGCTGAGCGGCCCGTCCCACGGCGTCCCCGCGGCGAGGCACTCCGCCAGCGCCGACTCGGGCGCCCCGAGCACGTTGGCCGCGGCGGGGGGCCTGAGGCGCAGGACCTCGCCGACAGGCAGGCCCACGGCGGTGGCGACGTCGGTGCCGCAGAGCTCGGCCGCGCGCCCGCTGATGGATGTGACAGAACCGGACGCGTCGACTGAGATGTACCCCTGCTCGAGGGCGTCGACGAGAGCCGTCGGCGGCGCCTGCGTTGCCGAGCTCGAATTCACCTCGGCGTGATTGTAGGCACCGGGTGGCGGCCGGGGGTGTCCCCGCGCCGCGCGGCACGCCCCGCGCCCTGTGACGCACTGGCGCGCGACGGTCCCCGGGGGCGCCTTCTTTGGGTGTCGCGCGGGGCCAGTTCGTATTCAGAACGCATGTGTTACGCTACCCTCCCCCCTGTTACTTTGGAGCCGGCATGCAGAACAGTGGCAACCTGACCGACCTACCCGTTAGCGACATCCTTCAGACGGTCCAGGCGGACCGGGCGACAGGCACGTTGCGGGTCACGGCGGATGCCGGCGAGGCCACTCTCTATTTCCTCTTCGGGCACCTCTTCCATGCGACCTCCGGCGACCGGACCGGTGAGGACGTGGTCCACAGCGCGCTCGACTGGGACAAGGGCTCCTTCACGTTCGACGCCAAGGCGAAGCTCCCCGCGGAGGAGACGATCAAGGTCTCCACGTCGGACATCCTGGCCCGGCACAAGGCCTCGGGCGGGGGTGGCGCCGCCGCCCAGGAGGAAGAGCCCGCGGCCGTCGAGCCCGAAGCCGAGGCCGACGAGCCACCCGCGGCGGAGGCCGAGGCCGAGGAGGAGGAGGAGGCCGCGCCCGCGGAGGCTGAGGAGGAGCCCGAGGCAGCGGAGGAAGAGGTGGCCGAGCCCGAGCCGCCGGCGGCGGCGGGTCGCGGCGGTCGCCGCCGCCGCACCGACACGCGGCCTGGCACCCGCCCGCCGGAGACCATGGAGCTGTACGCGGTGCCGCGGGGCAAGCTCGTGTACGAGCAGCTCACCGCGAGCTTTGTCGACTTCCCAAAGGTGCTGCGCTCGCTCGCGAAGGACAAGCACACCGGCTACGTCCGCCTGTCGGGCGAGGGCTTCAGCGGGGTCCTGCTCTTTGGCTCGGGCTCCGTCGTGGAGGCCCTCTTCCAGGGCGACGACGACGTCCTGACGGGCCAGGCGGCCTTCGACTCCTTCGCCGCGCACATCGACGCCGGCGAGGGCGCCCTCGACGTCATCCAGCTGTCCCTCGAGGTGGTGACCGCCCTCTTCCAGCTCCTGACCGCGCCGAGCCAGTACGAGAGGCTCCTGGCCAGGTTCGTGAAGACCGACGCGCTGCTGGAGTACCTGGGCGAGACCGGGATGAGCGGCGCCGTCATCGTCCGCTCCACGGGGGACCACGGGATCGTCCTGTTCCGCGAGGGCAAGATCCTCGGCGCCTACACGGACAAGCGCCCGGACGTCGCGCAGAAGCCGGACAGCGTGCTGGCCCTGTGCGCCGCGCCCGAGGCTGAGATCGAGGTTCGCGGCGGGCCCGTGCCCGAGACCCTGCCGGTGATGGACTCCGGCGGCGGCCGGGGCACACCGATCGCAACCGGTGGCGCATCGAAGACGCAGGCCGCGGCCGCCGCCGAGGAAGTCGAGGATTCCGAGCCCGCGGTCGAAACGGAAGAGCCGGCCGAAGAGGCGGTGGCCGAGGCCGGGCCCAGGGCGGAGGCGAACGGGATCGACTGGGCCGCGCGCATCGACCAGATGGCGAGCCGGGCCGACTCCGTCCTCGGAACGCGCTCGAAGAAGGTCAAGGAGCTGCTCTACTCCACGAGCCACAGCCAGGAGGACGTCGAGGCCACCCTCGACAAGATCTCCGAGCTGTCCATCATGTTCGTCGACCCCTCGAAGCTCAGCGCCCTGGCCGACGACATGCGCCGGATCGCCGCAGAGTAACGCCGCGACCTGATTCGCCGCGGCGCCGGCTTGCCGCGGGCCCGCTCATCCTCCTGCTGGTGTCGCCCTTCATCGCGGCATGCGCCCCGGGAGAGCCCGACATCGTCCGCGTCAGCCCGGCGAAGGGCGACGTCGGCGTGTCACCGACCGCGCCGATCGCGGTCACGTTCGACCGCGCGATGGACCGCGGCAGCGTGGAGCAACGCCTCGAGGTCGACCCTGCCATCCCCGGCTGCCGGCCAGCGCGGTGCGAGACCGCCTGGTCCGGCAACACCCTGACGCTGCAGCACGCGGGGCACCCGTTCTTCCCGGCCACCAACTACAAGGTGCTGCTCCGCCGGGGCTACCGCGACACGCACGGGCAGGTCGACAGCTTCGACCATGCGTGGGACTTCACGACCGAGTCGGCGCCGGCGCTCACGTCGACCGCCCCCTCCGACGGTGCTGCCGCCGTCGGCGTCGACGCCGACATCGTGCTCCAGTTCTCGCGCGCCGTGCTGGCCCCGCCCGAGTCCGCGGTCGCGCTGGACCCGTCGACCCCGTTCAACGTCCGCCTCGACCCGACGGATGCCTCGCGGCTCGTCGTGGCGCCGCTTCGACTGCTGCGGCCCGCAACCGCGTACCACGTCACTGTGGCCGGCTCGCTCGCCGACACCCACGGCGGCACGCTCGGGCATCCGCGCACGTTCGAGTTCACTACCGGGCGCCTCAACCTCGGCCGCACCCTCGCCTTCGCGACCGGGACGGGCGAGGTCGAGGGGGCGACGCGGCTGGTCGATCTTCGCCCGCCGGCGACGCTCCAGTCGCGCCCGCCGACGCTCCGCGTGCTCTATGACTCGGCCGCTCCCATCGCGGACTTCGGCTGGACCGCCTCGGGCCAGGGGATGTGGGTGCTCAAGGGCCCCTCGCCGGGTCCGCTGGTCCTGGCCGGGCTCGCCGGCGGGGCGGATACCCAGGTGGCGGCCGCGGCCCGGTACATGGCGCCGTCGCCGGCCGCCGACGAGGTCGCCTTTGTCGATGACGGGGGCCGGCTGCACCTGGCGAACGGGGTGACGGATGTGACCGTGGCGGCGGTCGGCACCGTCCTCGAGCCGCCGGCCTGGAGCGCCGACGGAGGCCGTCTCGCGCTCGTCGCCGGGGCACCGGCGTCGCCCTCGCTGGTGGTGCTCGACCGCCGCACACTGGCCTCGTACCGGGTGGCCGAGGCGGCGCCGTGCACGCCCTGCGCGCCGCCGGCCTGGGCCTTCGACGGCAGCGCGGTTGCCTTCTCGGGGCGCGCCGGGGCGTCGGACGGCCTCCTGGTCTACCGCCCCGCCAACCCGGCCGCGTCGGCCGTCGCGCTTCTCAGCGCGGCTCGGCCGGCGGGACTCGCGTGGTCGGCGGACGCGAGCCAGGTGTACGCCGTCACGACCGCCGGCATCTCCGCTGTCGACTCGCACCCGCTCGCCGCGGGGGCGCTGCCGAGCCCGCTGCCCGCGTCACGCCCGGGGGACTCGTCTCCCACCGTGACGGCGTACGATCGCCGGGTCGCGTTCCTTCGCCCGTCGGGCGGGGTGGCGCAGCTCTGGCTCATGAACAGTGACGGCACTGGGCAGCGGGCTTTGACCGCTGCCGGCTACGACCGCTCGGCGCGGCTGGTCGACTTCCCGGCCGCGATGCCGCGCTGGGCGCCGGCGGGAACCTGATGCGGGTTTACCTCGGGCACGGCGCGTCCGGCTCCGCGGCGACGATGCGACCGCACGTCGACGGGCTCGCGCGACGCGGCGTCGAGGCCCACACGGTGCCCGCCGAGGGGCGGCTCCCGATGCCGGCCGAGCGCGCGGTCGGGCGCTTCCTCGAGGCCGCCGGCGACCTGCGCACCGCGGTGCTCGGGGGCCAGTCGTACGGCGGGCGCGTGGCCAGCATGTGCGCGGCGAAGCACGGGTGTGCGGGCCTCGTCCTCTTCAGCTACCCGCTGCATCCGCCCGGGCGTCCCGAGACGCTGCGCGTCGCCCACTGGCCCGCGATCCACTGCCCGGCGCTCTTCCTCTCGGGCGAGGCGGACCCGTTCGCGCGGGTCGACCTGCTGCGCCACTGGGTCGCGACGCTGCCAGGCGCCGAGCTGGTGACGTACCCGCGCGCCGGCCATGGCCTCAAGGGAGACAACCTCGAAGACGCCCTCGACCGGGTCGCCGCCTTCGTGCGGGCCCTCGCCTGACCCGGGGCCCGGACAATACTCGCATGCGAATCTCGTTGAAGGCGGACTATGCCATCCGCGGGATGGCGGAGATCGCCGCGGCCCAGGGTTCGGGCCCGGTCAAGGCGGAGACGATCGGGACCAACCAGGGGATTCCCCACAAGTTCCTGCTCAACATCCTCAGCGAGCTGCGCCGGGCGGACCTGGTGCGCAGCCGGCGGGGCGGCGCGGGCGGGTACCTTCTCGCTCGCGAGGCGGCCGGGATCACGCTCGCGGACATCATCCGCGCCGTCGAGGGGCCCCTCGCCAACGTGCACGAGCAGCGGCCGGAGCAGGTGACCTACGTGGGCGCCAGCCGCGCGCTGCGCGAGGTCTGGATCGCCGTCCGCGTCAACCTCCGCCAGGTCCTCGAGGCGGTCACGCTCGACGACCTCGTGAACGCGCGGCTACCCCCGGGCGTCCTGGAGCTCACCCGCCAGCGCGACGCGCTGGTGTCGCGCTAGAGGCCGAGCAGCGCCTCCGCGCCGCGCCGGTCCCCGGCGCGCAACAGCGCCACCGCGCCGTCGACGTCGAGGCCGGCGTAGAGCTCCTGCTGGCGCGCGACGGGAAGGCCTTCCGCACGCAGCCGGTCACGCAGCCTGCCGACCAGCTCCACCGCCTCGCCCCACGCGGCGTCGTACTCACCCTCGAGCCGGCGTCGCACCAGGGACGCCATGAACGGGCTGCGGCCGGCCGTCGAGACCGCCACCTGCAACGGCCCTCGCCGGACGAGGGCGGGGGCGATGAAGTCGCAGACGGCGGGGCGGTCGAGGATGTTCAACAGCACATGGCGCGCGTCGCACCAGGCGCGCATCTCGACGTTGAGACCCTCGTCACCCGATGCGTCGACGGCGACGAACACGCCGTCGAGGTCGCCTGCCACAGGGCGCCGCTCACGCAGCTCAACGCTGCCGGCGCCCGCCAGGGCTCGCAGCGCGGGGGACGGAACCTCCGCGATCACGACGACCTGCGCGCCCGCCGCCACCAGGTCCTCGGCCTTGGCGGCCGCCTCCTGGCCGCCGCCGGTTACGAGGCAGCGCCTGCCGCCCACGTCGAGGTAGGCGGCGTAGTAGCCCAACCGCTAGGAGCCGGCGACGCGGGCCAGCTCGGCCTCGCGGAGGATCTCCGCGACCACGGGGCGAGTGAACTCGACGGGCAGCGGCTCCCCCGCCCGCAGCATCTCCCGCACCCGGGTGCCGCTGAGGATGAGCCGATCCTCCTGCCCGTGCGGGCAGGTGCGGGTGGTCGCCATGCTGCCGCAGGCCGTGCAGAAGAAGGAGTGCTCGAACTTCAGGATGGCAATGCCCACCTCGTTGGGCTCGAAGTTGTCGAAGATCTCCTGGGCCGCGTACGTGCCGTAGTAGTTCCCGACCCCGGCGTGGTCACGGCCGACGATGAAGTGCGTGCAGCCGTAGTTCTTGCGCACGAGCGCGTGGAACACGGCCTCGCGCGGGCCGGCGTAGCGCATCGAGGCCGGGAAGACCGCGAGCTGCACCCGGTCGGCGGGGTAGTGGTTCTGGAGCAACGCCTCGTAGCAGCGCATCCGCACGCCGGCGGGGATGTCGTCGCCCTTCGTCTCACCGACGAGCGGGTGGAGGAGCAGGCCGTCGACCTGCTCGAGCGCGACCTTCTGCAGGTACTCGTGCGCGCGGTGCACGGGGTTGCGCGTCTGGAAGCCGACCACGGTGCGCCACCCGCGAGACGCGAAGAGGGCACGCGTCTCCGTGGGCGTGAGGCGGTACTCGGGAAACGTGCCCTGCGGGACCTCGAAGACCTCGACGTCGCCGGCGACAGCCCACGCGGGCTGGCCGAGCCAGCGCGAGACACCGGGGTGAGCCTCGTCGGAGGTGGCGTACACCTGCTTCGCGAGCTTCGGGCGGTCGACGGCGTAAACCTCGTCCACCGTCAGCACCGCGAGCTGCTGGCCGGCGGACGTCAGCGCGACCCGCTGGCCCTGGTGCAGGGCGCGGGCCGCCTCCTCCTCCAGGGGCAGGATGATGGGCAGGCTCCAGACGGTGCCATCGGAGAGGCGCATGCGGTCGCCGACGGCGAGCAGGTCCGCCTCGCGCATGAAGCCGGTCAGCGGGGACAGCGCGCCACCCGCGAGCAGCTCCAGGTCGGACAGGGCCCACGCGTCGAGCTCGACCTGGCGCAAGCCGGCCGCCTCCTCGGCCAGCTCCGCCGCGATCTCCGGCGCGGCCAGCCTCACCTCGAGGGTGCCGCCGTGGGGCACAGCGGGCGCCTGCACCGGCGCGTGGACGTGCGCTTCGGCGTGCAGCGGGAACTCGATGCGGTCGCGGCGCAGGTAGCCGCGCGCCTGGAGCTCCGACAGGACCTCCGCGACCGACTCGCCCACGCTCTCCCGCGCGCTGTCGACGCGGACCTCGGGGTTGAGCGGCGCCTCGTAAGGGTCGCTCACGCCGGTGAAGTGCGGGATCTCGCCGGCGAGGGCCTTCGCGTAGAGCCCCTTCACGTCGCGGCGCACGAGCTCGTCCAGGTTGCAGTCGACGTGGACCTCGACGAAGTCGCCGATCATCGCCCGGACCTCGTCGCGCACCGAGCGATAAGGCGAGATGGCGGACGCGATGACAAAGACGCCGTGGCGCGTCAGCAGCTGGGCGACGAAGCCGATGCGGCGGATATTGGTGTCGCGGTCCTCCTTCGAGAAGCCAAGTCCCTTCGACAGGTTCTCGCGGACGACGTCCCCGTCCAGCACCTCGACCGCCTTGCCGCGAAGCTCCAGCTCGGCCGCCAGCGCCGACGCGAGGGTGGACTTGCCCGCGCCGGAGAGGCCGGTGAGCCAGATGGTCACCCCCCGCGCGGTGGCGCGCGTCGGCTTGATCTCGCCGGGGACGTGCTTCTTCTCCGTGCCGTTGTCGCTCTTCATGTCACCTCTCCGGGCGGCTGCGCGGCGCCGCCATCTCACGGACGCCGCCACCGGGGATCGCCATTTCCAGGTCGGGCCTGACGGAAAAGGTTACGTTGCCCTCCGAAGCGCCCGCCGCGACGAGGGCGCCCTCGGGCATCGCCTCGCGCGCGAACGCCTGCAGCGCCGCGTCGTCGAGGGCGTTCAGGTACGCCGTCAGGCCCTGCCCCGGCTGGCGCCTTTCGAGGTACAGGCGGAGCATCGCCTCGACGTAGTCGACGAGGCGGTCGCCGCGGACCCGCGCGCCCTTCGCCAGCCGGCCGAAGCGGTTGGACTCGCCCAGGTGCCCGCCGAGGTAGACCTGGAAAAGCTCGGTCGGTTTGCCATCGAGCAGGGCGACCGAGCCGAGGAAGCCGATGTCAGCGAGCTGGAAGCGCGCGCAGGAGTTGGGGCAGCCGTTGATGTTGATGCGGGCGTAGTCCTCGAAGTCGGGGAGGCGCCGCTCCAGCTCCTCGACCAGCGTGAAGGCGTGGCCCTTGGTCTCGGTCACGGCCAGCTTGCAGAACTCGATCCCGGTGCACGCCATCGTGGAGCGGCGGAACGTCGACGGCCGGGCTTCCAGGCCGGCGGCGCGCAGCTCCTCGACGACGCGTGGCACGCGCTCGTGCGGGATGTCGAGCACCACCAGCTTCTGCTGCGTCGTCGTCCGGACGCGGCCCCGGCCGTGGCGCCGCGCGGTCTCGGCGACGGCGCGCAGTTGCCGCGCGTCGCTGCGCCCAGCCACGACTGCGACGCCGACGTAGTAGCGCCCGTCCTTCTGCAGGTGGACGCCGACGTGGTCGCGGTGCGAGGCCGTCGACGCCGGCGCCGGCGGTCCGTCCTCGAGGCGGCGCCCGAGGTAGCGACGCTCGAGCACCTCGCGGAACTTGTCAGGGCCCCAATCCATCATCAGGAACTTCAACCGGGCCTTGTTGCGCGCGCGCCGGTAGCCGTAGTCGCGGAAGACCTCGGTGATCGCGGCGCAGACGTCGACGAGCTCGTCGGGCGCGACGAACGCCCCCAGCGAACGCGCGAAGTAGGGCGTTGTCGACAGCCCGCCTCCGACCGCGATGTCGAAGCCGACCCGGCCGCCGACGCGGTGCGCGACGGCGCCGATGTCGTTCACCTCGTCGACGGCACAGCGGTGCGTGCAGCCGGTGATGGAGACCTTGTACTTGCGCGGCAGGTTGGAGAACTCCCTGGTGCCGGTGAGCCGAGCGGTCACCGCCTGCAGGTATGGCGTCGCGTCGATGTACTCGTCCGCGTCGATCCCCGCCGTGGGGCAGCCGAGCATGTTGCGGGGCGTGTCTCCGCATGTCTCCAGCGTCGACAGGCCCACCGCCGCGAGCATGGCCCAGATCTGGGGCACGTCCTCGATGTGGATGTTGTGGAACTGGAAGTTCTGGCGGTCGGTGATGTCGATGACGCCCTTGCCCCAGCGCTCGGCAATGCTGGCGCACGCGATGAGCTGCTCGCTCGTCAGCTGGCCACCGGTGAGGCGGACGCGCATCATGAACATGCGGTCTTCCTCGGGCCGCTGCGTGTAGAGCCCGTACCAGCGGAAGCGCCCGGTGAGGTCGGCGGGGTCGATGGCGTCGTAGCCCTCGCGCGCGTAGACGTTGACGATGCGGTCGTACACGTCGAGGCCGTCCTGGTTGCGCTTGTTCTGCTCCTGGGGCGTCAACGGCTCGAGGTAGCCGAGCCCCCACTGCCCCTGCGCCCGCGCCGGGCGCGGGATCTCGACGGAGAGTCCTCCCCCCGCCTGCGGGGGGAGGGTTGGGACCGAGAGTCCTCCCCCCGCCTGCGGGGGGAGGGTTGGGTGGGGGGCGGTTGGGGGCGAAGGGCTCCCGTCGAGATCAGTCACTAGAGCGCGAAGCTCACCTGCAGCTCGTCGCCACTGGCAAGCGCCACCTTCTCCTCGAGGCGCCTGTCGCCAGGCGCGAGGCAGACGAGGTACCAGTCGCCCGGCCCGGCGAAGAAGACGAACTTGCCGGCCTCGTCCGACTGGACCTCGCCCACGAAGTCCTTGCCGCCGTCGAGCAGGCGGATGTAGGCGCCGGCGAGAGGCTCACCGGCGACCTTCACCTCGCCGAGGATCGCGGTCTCGCCCTTGTACTGAGGGTCGGGTGAGACGCAGCTGTCGAAAGTCATCTAGGCGCCGACCTCTTCGCGGTACTCGAGGTCGATGGGAACGCCGACCAGCGAGCCGTACTCGGTCCACGAGCCGTCGTAGTTCTTCACGTTGTCGAAGCCGAGCAGCTCGCGCAGGACGAACCAGGTGTGCGAGCTGCGCTCGCCGATGCGGCAGTACGCGATGACCTCCTCGCCGGGCTTGAGACCGAGTCCCCGCTCGTAGATCTCCTTCAGGTCCGTGAGCGACTTGAAGGTGCCGTCCTCGTTGGCGGCCTGCGACCACGGCTTGTTCTTTGCGCCCGGGATGTGGCCCTTGCGCTGGGCCTGCTCCTGGGGCAGGTGAGCGGGCGCGGCCAGCTTGCCCGTGAACTCGTCGGGGGAGCGCACGTCCACCATCGCCACCTTGCCGACCTTGTTGATGACCTCGTCACGCAGGGCGCGGATCGAGGCGTCGGCAGCCTTGGCCTCGTAGTGCGTCGGGGTGACCGACGGCTTCTCAGACGTCAGCTCGCGTCCCTCCAGCTCCCACTTCTTGCGCCCGCCGTTCATGAGCCGGACGTTGTCGTGGCCGTAGACCTTCAGGTACCAGTACGCGTAGGCCGCGAACCAGTTGTTGTTGCCGCCGTACAGCACCACCGTGTCGCCGTTGCCGATGCCCTTCGCGGACAGGAGCTTCTCGAACTTCTGCTGGTTGACGAAGTCCCGCACCACGTCGTCCTGCAGCTCGTTGCGCCAGTGGAGTGAGACCGCGCCCGGGATGTGGCCGCGCTCATAGGCGTCGGTGTCCTCGTCGACCTCGACGAGCTTGATGGTGCCGTCGCCCAGGTGCTCCGCGACCCACTCGGTCGACACCAGGGCTTCGGGGTTGGCGTACTCAGACATTCCGTCCTCCTTGCTTGTCGTTCTCGGCTTTCAATCTTGTCGACCCGTCCCCGCTCACTTCCAGCGTGTAGTGGATGCCGCACTCCTTCGCGCCCGACTCCCACCACCAGCGACCCGCCCTCTCGTCCTCGCCGGGCTCCACCGCGCGCGTGCACGGCGCGCAGCCGATGCTGGTGTAGCCCTGCGCGTACAGCGAGCTCTGCGGAACATGGTGCGCGGCGACGTAGGCCAGCACCTGGTCGCGCGTCCACCGCGCGAGCGGGTTGACCTTCACGAGGCCGCCGCTGTCGGGGTCGATCTCCACCTCCTGGAGGCCGGCGCGCTCGCCGCCCTGGGTGCGGCGCAGGCCGGTCACCCACGCCGACATCCCCTGGAGGCTGCGCCGCATCGGCCGCACCTTGCGGACGTCGCAGCAGCGCAGGCGCAGGTCCGGGGACTCGTAGAAGAGGTTGGGGCCATGCGCCGTCACCATCCCCGCGACCTCGCCGGCGTCCGGCAGGACGACCTCGACCTTGACGCCGTAGCGGCCGCGGACCAGCTCGATGAGCTCGTGCGTCGCCTCGGGCAGTCGCCCGGTGTCGACGGTGATCACCCGCAGGCCCGGCTCGAGCCTCAGCGCCATGTCGAGGACCACCATCCCGTCGAGCTGGAAGGAGGTGGCGAGCGCCACCTCGGCGCGCGCGAACGTCGCGAGGGTCCAGTCGAGGACGGTCTCCGCGGGCGCGCCGGCCAGCGCCGGCGCGGCCTCCGCTACGACCTGGTCGAGGTCGAGGTCGAGCGCGCGGGTGCGGCCGGGGAGCTCCCTCCCCGCGAGGGCCGTGAGGGTCGCGCCTGGGGTCGACACGCCGGGTTCACTTCCTTCCGCACCTCAAAGCTGGCAAATCCTACTGGACTAGTAGGAGTTCGAGAGTATGCACGACCGCGGGCCCTTTTGGCAACGGCTCGCGCCCGGACTGACACAGTGCCGGCCTTACGATCCCCTCGTGCGGCTGGCGAAGGGCGTGGTGCTGCTGCCGGCGGTGGCGCTGGCGCTGGCGACGGGGGCAGGGGTGACGCCCGCCGCCGCGGCCCCCGCGCCTGCCTGCGCGGCCGCGGGCAATTGCCAGTTCACCCGCGTGATGGACCTCCACAGGACCGTCCTCGACGGGCCGGCCCGGGCCACCCCCGTCGACATCGAGTACGACCTCTACCTCCCCGCGGTGGCCACGCCGGCGAGCCCGCAGCCCGGCATCGTCCACTTCAACGGCCTCGGCGGCGGCAACGACGACGCCGCGGCGGTCGCCACCTCCGGCTTCATGGCCCGCCACGGGTACGTCGTGCTCGCGTTCACCAGCCAGGGCAACGGCGACCCGGGCAATGGCACCTCGGGCGGGGTGCTGGAGCTGGAGGCCCCCGAGTACGACGTGGTGGTCGCGAAGGCGATGGTCGACATCCTCGACGCCCGCAAGGACGTCCTGCACGACGCGCGTGGCGCGGTGATCGGCACCACCGGGGGCTCGTACGGCGGCGCCCCTCAGGAGCTGCTGGCGGAGGTGGACCCGCGGATCCGGGCGATCACCCCGTGGCGCACGTTCTGGAACCCCGAGTTCTCGCTCGCGCCGAACAACCTGGGCGCCGACTTCGACATCATGTCGAAGGCGCCGGGGGTGCTCAAGGTGCGCAGCGCCGCGCCCGCGGCCCTGGGCTGGATGGACGCCATCCTGGTCCGCGGGTTCCAGCTCGGCGCGGAGCACAACGACGTCGGCGCCTGCCCCGGGTGGGACCCCAAGGTCTGCACCCTCTACGGCGAGGCGGTCGCGAACGGCCAGGCGACCGCCGACGGCATCGCCACCGTCCGCCACTCCGCGCCGGCGACGTGGGTCGACCCGCTGCCCGCCGGTCCCGTCGACCCGCCCGGAGGGCGCCGCGGCCTGCGCGTGCCGACGATGCTCGTGGAGGGCGAGCACGACTTCCTCTTCACGACCGACGAGGCCGTGGCGGCGTACACCGCGCTCAAGGCGCGCGGCGTGCCGGTCGAGCTGGTCTGGAACTACGGCGGCCATGGGTACGACGGGCCCGGCACCGGCGGCGGCACCGGCGAGGGCGATCTCCAGGGCACGGACACCACCAACCCCGACGGCAAGCCCCTGCCGCGCCGCATGCTGGCGTGGCTCGACAGGTGGCTGCGCGGCGAGCCGGTCGACACGGGTCCCGAGTTCAGCTACTACCGCGACTGGGTCACGTACAACCACGCGGACGCGACCCCGGCGTACGGCTACGCGCCGGCCTTCCCGGCGGAGGCCTCGCAGCGCCTCCCGCTGGTGGCCGGGGATCCGGTCAACGGCGGCAGCCTGGGCGCGCCGGGGAGCGCGCCGCCGAGCGGCAGCGTCACGATCGTCAACCCGGGAGCGGCAGGCCCGGCGTCGTTCACGGAACAGCCGAACTTCCAGGCCCCGGACGCGACCGTGCCGGCAGGCCCCAACCCCTACCCGTCGCTCCCGCCGTCCGACCCGCCGGGCGAGGTGGCCGTGTTCACGTCGGACCCGCTGGCTCGGGATCTGGTCTCGGTCGGCATCCCGACGGTGCACCTCCACCTCAGCAGCGTCGCGGGCCGTCCTGAGGCGACTCTCTTCGCCAAGCTGTTCGACGTCGCGCCGGACGGCACCTCCGTGATGGTGCCGCGGGACGCGGCCCCGTCCCGCATCCCGCTCTCCGGCGCGACGACGGCCGACATCAAGCTCCTCGGCTTCGCGCACCTGTTCAAGCAGGGCCACCGCGTCCAGCTCCGCCTCGCGACGACGGACGCCGCGATGACCGCCGACCGCACGCCCGACTCGCTCACCCTCACGACCGGCGGGGTCGACGCCGCCGCGCTCAACCTCCCGGTGGACGCGGCTGGGGTCGGCGTGATCGCGCCGCCCGCGTCCACCGGTGGGCTGCCGAACACCGGCGCGCGCCGGCCGGCGCCCGGGCTCAGCCTCCTCGCGCTCGCCGCTTCGCTCGCGGCCGCGGTGCTGGGGATGCGGGGACGGCGGCGCGGAAGGTCATCAGCGAGCCCGACGTCTCCGTCCGCCAGCGGCTGAAGCCCTCGCGGCGCGCCATCTCCTCGAGCGCGTCCGGGTCCGCCGGCGCGAACCACAGGCCCCCGTTGATCCAGGGGCGCGCCCGGCGCAGGAGCGCGTTCACCACGACCACGCTGCCCCACAGCTCGCCCCCCGGCTTCAGCACGCGCCGGAACTCCCGGAGGACTTCGTCCTTGCGCGGCATCACGTGGAGGCCGTTGAAACAGAGGACGCGGTCCACGCTGCCGTCGGCCAGGGGCAGGTGCGATGCGTCGCCGCGCGCGAGCACCACCCGCTCGAGGGACTCCTCCCGCACCACGCGGGCGGCGCGCGCCAGCATCGGGAGGCTGAGGTCGATGCCGACGACCAGCCCGTGGCTCCGCCCCGGCGCCGCGCGCAGCGTCGGGCCGCCGCCGACGGGGACGTCGAGGACCACCTCGCCGGCCTCGCACTTCACGCCCTCGTCCATGAGGCGGAACATCGGCCGGACGTCGGCGCCCCACCCGACGAGCCCGCCGAGGCGCGCCAGCCAGCGCTCCTTGATGGCGGTGTCGTACGCCAACCCATAGGGCGTCGCGAAGACGTCCAGGCGGGGCAGCGGGCGGCCCTCCGGCCAGAGGTCGAACACGCCGTCGACCGCGTCGTAGCGGTGGCCGCGGCGGCACTCGAGCGCTTCGCCTTCGAGGGCGAGCCGGCGGCCGCACCGCGGGCAGGTGAAGAGGTCGGGACGGGCCTGCGCCGCGGCATCCGCCGCGCGCCGCCGGGGCGCTCCTCCACGCGCGTCCGCCATCGCGCGTCCACGCTAGCAGGCGTCCCGGGCGCGCCTGCGGCGCCTGCCAAGATTGGGGCGTGAACCCAGCGGCTGAGCCGCGTCCGCGCGGCCCTCGCGCGGCCGTGGCCGTGCTCACCACGCTGCCCGGCTGGATGCTGCCCGCGACCCTCCTGTCGCTCGCCGTCATCGCCGGGTTCTTCGTCGTCGCGCGCGGCATGGCGCCCGCCCCCGGCACGGGGCCGGTGGTGACCGGCGCGGTCAAGAACACGCTCGCGGACCTGCAGCCCGGCGCCCGCCCGCCGGACTTCAGCGCGACGGCGCTCGACGGCGGCACGATCCACCTCGGCGGGCTGCGCGGGAAGGTGGTGCTGGTCAACTTCTTCGCGAGCTGGTGCGGCGAGTGCCGCGTCGAGTTCCCGGACCTGCAGGCAGCCTGGACGGCGCACCGTGACGCCGGCTTCGTGGTGGTCGCGGTCGACGCCATCGACACCGGCGACGGGCCCGGCTTCTACCGCCAGATGGGGGCCACGTTCCCCGCGGTTCGCGACCCGGGCCGCGGCGCCGCCCCCGGTCCCATAGCCCACGCCTATGGCATCACCACCGGCCTGCCGGTGAGCGTCTTCATCGACCGCGCCGGCCGCGTCCACCAGGTCTACCCCGGCCGGATCGACGCCACCATCATCCGCACCGAGCTGGCCGCCATGGGCCTTCGCTGACGCCTCCGGGCGCGAAAACCGGCTAATTCCTACCAATCCGGTATACAATCCCGGGCTCATGGCCCAGGTTCACCTCGTGGGCGCCGGACCCGGCGACCCCGAGCTCCTCACCGTCCGCGCCGCGCGCCTGCTCGAGCGCGCGGACTGCGTCTACCACGACGCGCTCGTGACGCCCGAGGTGCTGGCGCTGGCCCGGCCTGGCGCGGAACTCGTCGCGATCGGTCATCGCTCCGGACAGGCCAAGCGGGACATGCGCGGCTACGTGGCGGCCATGGCGGCGCGCGCGCGCCGCGGCGAGGTGGTGGTCCGGCTGAAGGGCGGCGACCCCTTCGTCTTCGGCCGGGGCGGGGAGGAGGCGGTCGCGCTGCTCGACGCCGGCGTCGACTTCACCGTCACCCCCGGGGTCAGCTCGGCCGTGGCCGGCCCGGCGGCCGCCGGCATCCCCGTCACCCACCGCGATGTCGCGCGCTCCTTCACGGTCGTCACGGGCCACGAGGCCGAGGGCACCGACCCCGTGCGCTGGGCGCGCCTCGCGACCGGGGCGGACACCCTGGTCGTGCTGATGGGGATCGCCCGCCTGTCCCGGATCTGCGCCGCCCTCATCGCGGCCGGACGTGCTCCGTCAACCCCCGCTGCGGTGGTGGCGGATGCGACGACCCCGCGCCAGCAGACCGTGTACGCCACCCTCGCGAGCGTTGTCGACGCAGCGGGTGCGGCGGGGCTGGAGACGCCGGCCCTGATGGTGGTCGGTGAGGTCGTGGACGTGGCAGCGAGCCTCCGCGCCCTGCCCCGGGAGCTGCTCGAAGCGGGCTGAGCCGGGGCCGGCGAGCGCGCCCAGTCACCACGCGGTAGTAGTATTGTAAGAACACTACACCGGGACGGCTGGGGGAGGGGACGATCGTTGGAGGCCGGCTGACGCCGCTGCTGGCGCGGGCCAGGACGCTGGGCGGCGCGCGCACCGCCCGGGCGCCGTTCGAGGTCGCCTTCGACCGCGGCTCCGACGCCGCCGTGTTCCGCACGCGTGGCGGGGAGATGCACGCCATCGTCGCGACCGGCGCCCATGACCTGCTGGAGTCTGCGGCGGACGTGCGCCTGCGTCGCGTCGACGCCTTCGAAGACCTGCTCGCCGGCCTCCAGGCTCGCTTCCAGCTGCTCGTCACCTCGCGCCGCGTCGCCCTGCGATGGGAGGGCAGCGCGCGAGTCGCGGCATATCTCGAGGAGCTGACCGCCCGCGACCCGGCGTTTACGCGGCGCGCCTACCTGGTCCTCTCCGACGCGCCCACCGAGCTCCAGCGCTGGGTGGCCGCCGCCGGCGGGCGCAGGCGGCCGGCCGGGAGCGGCGCCGAGGGGCTGCTGCGCGAGGCGCGCGCGGCCTGCACCCGGCTGCGGGCCCTCGGCCTGGAAGCGTGGCTGCTCGAGGGCCGCGAGCTGGACCGCTTCCTCGACGAGTCCCTGCCCCCCTGCGTCAGCCGGGGCGTCGACGCCGACTGGGTCGAGACCCCGGGCTGGCTCAGCCTGGACGGCGGTTACCGGCGCAGCCACTACCTCGACGCCTTCCCGGGGGTGGCGCTGGAGGCCGGCTGGCTGGGCGCCTTCGTCGACATCGACGGTGAGTTCGATCTCGCCATCCACGGGATGCGCATCCCCGCGCCGGCCGCGCTTCGCAGCCTCAACACGCGGATCCGCAACCTGCAGGCGGCGCGCCTGGCGGACGGCGCGGGGCCCGGGGCCCTGGACCCGCTGGTCGAAGCCGGCCTGCCGGAGGCGATCGGGCTGCGGCGCGAGCTGGCCGCCAACGAGCAAGCGGTCTTCGTCGCCTCCGTCACGCTGACGCTGCGCGCCGGCGACGAGGCGGAGCTCACGACGCTGGCGCACGCCGTCGAGGCGGCCGCCGCCCGCTCGATGGCGCGCCTCCTGCCGGCGACTCTGCAGATGGCGCCCGCCTGCCTCACCACCCTGCCCCTGGGGATCGACGCGGTCGGCGTGGAGAAGATGCTGCCCGGCGCCGTCCTCGCCACCACCTACCCCTGGCTCTGGGAGGAGCTGCAACAGCCGCGCGGCCGGCTGGTGGGGGTGAAGCTCCGGGGTGGCGCGCCCGTGCTCCTCGACACATTCGACGAGCGGCGCTTCCCGAACGCCAACCTGACCGTCTTCGGTCACTCCGGCGCCGGCAAGACCTACCTCGTGAAGAGCCTGCTCCGGGCCGACGTCGAGGCCGGCGTGGGGGCGTTCGTCGTCGACCCCGAGTCCGAGTACCGCGACCTGTGCGACAGCTGCGGCGGCCAGTGGGTGGACCTGAGTCTCGGCAGCGCGCATCGCATCAACGTGATGGACCCCGCCCTCGTCACGACCGACGAGCGCGACCCCATGGGCGACCAGGCGTCCGACCTGGTGGACCTGCTCGCGACGATGTGCGGCGCGGTCACGGAGGATGAGCGCGTCGACCTCGACGATGTCCTCCGCGACCTCCTCGCGACGCCCGCGCCGACGCTCCGTGCGCTCCGGGCCGAGCTGGAGGCGCGCGCGGTCGCGCCCCGTGTCGCGCGCTCGCTGCGGCGCTGGACCGAGGGGCCGCTCGGCGACCTCTTCGCCGCGCCGACGAACGTCCGCTTCGACGCGCCCCTCACCGTGTTCGCGCTGCGCGACCTGAAGGACGAGCTCGTCCCGGTCGCCTACTTCCTCATCGCGCAGTGGATCTGGGCGCGCGTGCGCGCGGAGCGCCGGCCTCGGCGGATCCTGTTCGACGAGGTCGGGCTGATGTTCGAGCACCCGGTCGTGCGCCGCTTCCTCGTCCGGCTGGCGCGGCGCGTGCGGAAGTACGAGGGCTCGCTGTGCCTCATCACGCAGAACGCCGGCGACCTCCTCGGGTCCGACGCCGGCCTGGTGCTCGCGACGAACGCGGCCGTGACCTTCGTCGGCGCGCAGCGGCCGGCCGAGGCACAGCGCCTGCAGCGCGCGCTGGCGCTCACCGACGCGCAGGCGGCCTTCCTGGGCCGCGCCCGGCGCGGCGAGTTCCTGCTGCTCGGCGGCGAGTCGCGGCACCGGATCCGCGTCGTGGCCCCGCCCGCCTGAGGCGCCGGGCGTGTGGCAGACTTGGCCCCCCATGACGTCGACCGCGACGCCCGTCTCAACCGAGACCGCCGACTTCCGAGCCCCCGACGGCACGCGCCTTCACTACGCCGTGTCGCGCAACCCCGCGGTGGAACCCGTGCGCGACGTCATCCTGGTGCACGGCTTTGCCGACCACGGCGGCCGCTACACCACCCTCATCCCGCGCCTCTGCCAGGGCGGCGCGGTGGTCTACGCCCTCGACCTGCGCGGCAATGGGCTGAGCGAGGGGCAGCGGGGCCACGTGATGAGCTACCGCGAGATGGTGGACGACCTCGCCGGCTTCGTGGCGCTCGTGAAGGCGCGCGACAGCAACGGGGAGCGCGTCCTGTTCGCGCACTCGACCGGGTCGATCTTCGCGATCCACTACCTGCTCGACAAGCCCGATGCCGTCGACCGCGTGGTCCTGTCGTCGCCCTGCCTGCGCCTGGCCTACGACGCCCCGGCGTGGAAGACCACGGCCGGCCGCCTGATGGCCAACGTCATCCCGAAGCTGTCAATGCAGGCGGGCTTCGACCCGGGCGCGGTGTCGCGGGACCCGGACGTCGTCGCCGCCAACGAGCGCGACCCCCTCGTGACACAGGCCCTCACCGCGCGCTTCTACAGCGAGGTGTACCTCAAGGCGATGCCCGCGGCGATGGCGGCGATCGAGCGGCTGCGCACTCCCATGCTGGTCCTGGTGGGCACTGGCGACAAGCTGGTGTCACCTACGGTCGGCGACGAGTTCGAACGCCGCGCCCAGGCGCCCTGCGTCGTCAAGCGCTATGAGGGCGCGTACCACGAGACCTACAACGACCTGGACCGCGAGCGGGTCTTTGCCGACCTCGACGCCTGGCTGGCGTCCCCCGTGGGGCGTTGACGACCCGACGCCTCCTGATCACAGGATCCTGACCCCGCCGTCACCATCCTGATACCGGCTTCGCTCTACGCTATCGACGCGCCGCCGGCCGGCGGCGAGCCAGCACCTTAAGCCCATAGGGGACACATGGCAATCGAACCTTCGCCCGCGAGCCTCGCTGCCCAGCGCCTGCTCGCCTCGACCCATTACCGGCTCCTGGTCCACGGCTTCGAGAAGGCCAGCGGGCTGACTGTCCACGCCTACAACCTGGCGGGCGTGCCGGAGACGGTACCGTTCAACCCGCCGCGGTTCTGCGAGCGCCTGCAGGGAGGCCTGCGCTGCCCGCTGTACTTCGACGCGAACTACCACCGCGCGCAGCGGCCGGAGATCCGCCTGACCTGCGGCGGCGTGGGCCATGCCGTCATCCCCGTCTTCGACACCGACGGCACGCAGCTGCTCTCTCTCGTCAGCGAGCCGGCCCGCTTCGGCCCGCTCGACATGGACGAGGTGACCTCGCTAGCCTTCGACCTGAAGGCCGTCCCGGACGACCTCGTCAGCGCCGCCGAGGACACCCCGCTCGTGCCGCGAGCGCGCGTCGAGCTGGCCGCCGAGATCCTCTTCGCGGGCCTGCACGAGCTGGCCGCCGGGGAGAGCGTGCGCAACGGCTCGCTGCAGCTGCTGACCCGCCATGTCGCCAGCGCCGACGCAGGCGAGATCCCCGCGGCGATCGTCGCTGCCGCGCTCGAGTTCACCGAGGCCGACTTTGGCTACATCGTCCTCGTGGACGACACTGGCGAGAAGGTGGCCGCGGCAGGTCACCCCTCTACCCTTGTCGCCTGGCGCGACTCGGTCACGGAGGGCGTCGCCGAGTGGGTGCTGCACGCGGGGGAGCGGATCGAGGTGCCGTCAGCGGCCGAGAGCGCCTGGTGCGAGCACCTCGCCGGCGGGCCACTACCAGCCGTGGCGATGACGGGGGTGCCGCTGGAGAGTGGAGGCAGTGTCTTCGGCGCGCTCGTGCTGGGTGGCTCCGCCCGTGAGGAGCTGCCCCGGTGGGGTGCCGCTCTCGACGTCTTCATGGAGGCGGGCGCCGACGCCCTCCTGCTCGCCCGCCGCCTCGTCGCCAGCGGCGGCGGCGTGCTGGTCGACCAGCGCACGGGCGCCTATAACCTCCGCTTCCTGCAGGACCTGCTGGAGAAGGAGATCAGCCGCGCCGGCCGGCACCACCACGACCTGAGCCTCGTGCTCTTCCACACGTCGAACTACGAGGAGCTCCTCCAGCGCGTCGGCCTGCGCGCCGCCGAGCAGGCGATGGCGGAGGTCATCGACCTGATGCGGAGCCGGACGCGCAAGGTGAACTCCCTCGCCCGCGTGAGCGACACGGACTTCTGCCTCGTCGTGCCCGAGGCGGACGAGGCGGTGGCGGAGCGCATCGCCGGTGAGCTGCGCGCGCTGGCGCAGACCTCGCCGATCTCGGTGGAGCACGAAGGCCGGCGCTCGCAGATCAAGGTGGCCCTACAGACGCGCACCCTCAGCAACCCGCGCGGCGTCGACGCCGCCCTCCAGAGCATCTCCCCCTCGCCCAACTGAGCGGGCGCCCCCCCGCGACCTGCCTGCTTGTCTTGTTTGACAAAACTACATAGCAGTGTAGAATAGAGGCGGCGCCCAGGACGGGGCGCCTCGGAGGGAGGGGGAACGATGGGGTTGACCCGCCGCAGGTGGGTTCTGTTCGCCGTGGGCGCGGAGTTGCTGGTCGCCGCCGGGTGCGTCTTCGCGGGGCTGCAGGCGGCCCGGCCCGCGTCCAGCGTCGGGCTCGTGTCGCTGCCGCGCGTTGCCCGCGCCGCGGCGCCCGCGGTCGACGCACCGCCGCCGGCCCTGGCCCTGCCGACCCCGGCGCCGCGCGTGGCGCCTTCCTGGCCGGCCCTCGGCGCCGGGCTGCTGGACCGCCTCAGCCACGACGACTACAGCCTCTACACGAAGCAGTGGCAGGTGATCAGCGTCCTGATGGCCGGCATCCGCCACTACATCGAGCAGCGCCTCGTGCCCGCGATCAAAGCCAGCGATCACTGATCACAACCAAAAGGAAGGGAGGGAGACCACGTGCCCGGCATCGTCGAGAACATCAACACCACCGACATCGAGGCCCTGATCCAGGCCTGGACCCACGTCATCCAGGCCCTCGTCGGCGGCATCGGGGGCCTCGCGTTCGCGCTCGCGTTTCTCTGGACAAAGGCCGCACGCGACAAAGCGGGAACAGGCGTTCGGCCCCGGCTAAACCAATAGCGCAACGGCGAGCGTTCCGGGTGAGGCTCTTCAGAAGAACGCCGGCGTGGCAAGGCGTTCGGGAAACGCCCGCTGACCTCCTGTGATGCCACTGCCGAGCGCTCGCCTTAGCAGGGCCCGGTGATCGGGCTAGAATCGCTCGGAAGGAGACTCGAACAGGGTGGCATCGGCCGAGTGGATGAGGGCGGCGCGGGACCTCGGTCAGGTGCTGAGGAACGATCGAGAGCCGCTTACCGTACTGGTCGGCGCTGGGTCCTCCTTGTCGTCAGGAGCCCCGTCCACTCCGGCGGCCACTGACGCTCTGGAGCACTCCACGACCCGATTCCCGGCTGGCGCCTTGCCCGACCTCGCCCACACGATGGATGACCGGGACAAGTCGGCCTCCCTCATGCCGCTGTTCGGCCAGGTGGTCCCTAGCGTCGGATACAGATGTCTCGCGGCTCTCGGCCGTGATCGCCGCGTAACGGTGCTCGATCTCAACTGGGAGGGTGCGGCGGAAGCCGCCGCAGAGAAGATCCACGTCCCCTGTCAGGCATACGACGTTACCCTTGGGTTACCTCCGGTCCCCTCGACCGGCGTGATGGTCCCCCATCTTCACGGTACGCTGAAGAAGCCGAAGGTGGGCCGAGGGGAAACGCTCGGGTTCAAGCCTGAGATCGTCAAGCACCTGTCGGAGTTGCACTCTAGTGGCCGGCTCGTGATCGTGGGCGCCACGGTCGAGCACGACCATGACATCCGCCAACTCCTCGCGGACGTTCATGGCCAAAGGCCGGGTGTCTGGGGTTTCTTGAGGGCATCGGACACCTCGACGGCGTTGCGACGCCGCAATGCACTGCCTGGGATAGACCCGCAAATCACCGTGGACCCCGACCTCGACTTCGACCGCTTGATGATGCTGTTGGTTGACCAGGCGATCTCCCCGAATTGGGCTAGCCACCAGGAGCGCTTCTCACACCTTGACTTGCCTGATTTGGAGGCCGTCGTATTGCCAAAGCGCGAGATCCTGGTCGGCGCGCTGGAAGCTCCGGTGGCGGTGCTAGTAGGCGATCCACAACTGGGCAAGACCACGCTTGCGCACCTTCTAGGCCACTTGCATTCGGTGTGGCGTGGGGGAGAGGTCCGCGCGGTGGCTGGAGCTCAGGCTTCAATCGCAGCCGTCGCCGTACCAGATGGATCATCAGCTCGCGACGCCATCATCATCGAGAGCCCATTTGGCGAGGCGCCCGACACCACGCCTAACCCGGCGTTTCTGGATGAATTGCCGTCCTGGACCGAACTTGGCGCGGACAGGGCCCGCGTGCTGGTGGCGAGTCGCGTCGGGGACTGGCAGGAGCCCCACGGGTGGGACGGCGGCGGCACCTTCAGGGCCTCTCCCGACCCGGGAGACTGGTACGACGAGCGGAGCTTGCGTCTCTTCGCGAAAACCTTCGACGATCAGGGAAGGTCGGTTGTGGAGCAGGTTCAGCCGGGTCTGCTGGACACGCCGGGCCGAATCCGCGACCAAGCCCGCGGAATTCCTGTGGAGGCCGATCGTCCGGGTGCGCCCATGTCTCGGGCGGAGAGTACAGACGCCACGCGAAGCCGCCTGCTCGCAGACAACCCAAAGCTGGGCCTGCTGTGCGGTTTGGCGCGCCTCCAGGACTTCGGAGGAGGAGTAGTCGACCGCGGCGTACTGGAGCGCATCGCGGACTTCAAACGGGGAGATTCGACTGCGAGCCGCGCGATGCTTAGGGTCTACAAATGGGAGGGACGCGAGTGCCTACGCCTGTCGTCCGCTGCCGATCGAGTTGCGGCCGACGGCTGGGTTTCTGCCCATGCGAAGGAGGTCGCTTCGGCCGTGAGCGGTCCTTCCGCCACGCCCACGCTGATGTACGGGTGGACCGCCTCCCAGGTTGTGCACCAGGCTCGGGCCGGCGGCGTCGCCCATGGTTCTCTGTCTGAGGTAGCAGAGTACGGCGGCTTGCTCCTGGACGCGGCACCAACCGAGGCCACGCTGACCCTACTGACGAAGGTGCCGTTGACCTCGTGGAGCGCTGCGGAGACCGCATATTCGCTGGTGAGGCTGTGGAGCATGTTGCCGGAGGAACCCCGCCGGCGCCTCCTGAAGCGGCTGCTCGAGGACGGCGGCGCGCTCGGTACGTATGGCGTCTTGGAGGCCTGCCTCTATCTCCGGGGGGCAGTGGACGAGGAAGTCTGGGGCATGACCCAGGGCCCGCTCTGGGAACTTCTCCAACGGTCCGACGCATGGGAGGCCGCGCTTGCTCTAGACGGCCTCGCTTGGCGGGGTACGTCCCGGCCAATCCCTGATTGGCCGATCAAGGCGGCGAGCAAACTGCCCTACGGTGCCCTGCGAGTAATCAACGCATACCATCCGGCGGGGATCGCGGCTCTCGGGCTGGCCGAACAGGCGCAGCAGATGCGGCTCAAGCCGTGGTCCCACGACGATGTCGAGATAGCCGCCAGACTGGTTCGCTGGCATTTCCTCCATCAGAGCCGCGCTCGTGCCCAGCTTTCACGCCAGCATTGGATCGACAAGGAGTATCTCTGCCGTACCCTACATCCAAAGCTGGATGTTCTCGATGCTGGAGCGTCGGACGACCTGGTCGGCGGACTCGTGAATGGGGGGGAGCCAGGTTGGGCTTTCCACGCAGCCTGCTTCCTGATGGGTGGCCTCGACCGTCCGATCGGCGCGGGTGCTTTGCACGAGCTTAAGGACGCGCTCGGTACAGCTCCGGAGAGGGATCTCGGCATCATTACTGCCGCCGCAACCTACGAGGTTGCATCGGGTCGTGACTTCGCGAGCCCGCTGCGGGACTACTTCGACCGCGAGCCCAACGTCAACCTCTTCCTTGACGCAGTCTCGGCATCGGTGGAGCTCGATGGGACGCACGCAGGGCTCCCATCGTTTCAATTCGCGCTCCCTCCCAACGTCTTGCATCAACGTCTGAATCTGCGGTTCCGCAGGCTGGACAGGCTGGGCTACAGCGCCCAGGATCCGGCGGCTCGATCGGCAGCCGTCGTGCGCGAGATCCGCGAGCTGCGGGCTGGCAACCTGATCGACTTGGCGAAGGAAGGCTGCCTCATCCGTCTGGTGGAGTCAGGAGATCTCCGACCCTTCGAGCACGCAGCCGCGGCCTTCGACGCAGCTCCCGCGGACCTCCGCGAGATAGTGTTGAGAGCAGCGGAACTTCTGATGTGGCCCCAGCCGTAAACGATCCGCGTCCTACGCTGCTGACGATGGCGCGGGACGACGACGACAACAGCAAGCTCGCGGTCTACCTGTCGTTCGGCAGGTTGCGGACGGCTCCCGCTGATGCCTGGCCGGCTGACTCGGGCACCGTGGCCGACCCGCTTCTGCCCGAACTCTCCCTCGGGGTCTGGAGGCATCGCAAAGGAGAGGACTACCTCGTCCTGGGCGTCGCTGCGGACGATCGTGGGGGCGAGCCCCGAGTCATATACGTGCGGCTCTACAGCCGCGAGGGGCTGCCCGTCAGCGCACGCCGGTTCAGCGTCTTCACCGACGCCGACGAGGAGGGCCCACGATTTCGCTTCCTGGGGCAGTCTCAGCCGGCGATCAGCTAGTTGGCCACTTGCGCAGCTCCTTGCGCAGGCGACGGAGGTGGCCGGAGTAGGTAGCGGCCATGGGGTTGTCGCTGGCGAGTGCCCGCGACAGGTTGCTCTCGTAGTCGGCCATCTCGCGAAGCAGCTGATCAGTTGCGAGGGCAGCGCCGCTCCCAAGCTTTGCCGTGGTGGTCGGAACGGTGATGCGCGGGGACGCGGCGAAGGGTGTGGCGAGCCGGCCGAGCCGACGATATTGCGCGGTCGGGTAGCCATCCGATTCCATAGCCAGAAGGAGGAAGGTTCGGAAGCGGCGAGCTGACTCTGTGGTGGCGTCGATGGCTTGGAAGAGCTGGGCTACTTCTTCCGGGGCAACGTTGGACCTTATGGCCGTCACGAGGTCAGGCCAGCGCTCGGAAAGCCTCTCGGTCAGGACACCGTCAGGCTGGGCGATAAGGCGGCGCAGGGGCAGGGTCGGCTCGTCATAGGCGCCGACCAACTGGAGCGCTCGCAGCGTCACCAAGACCTGGCGGGCGCCCTGGTCCGATCCCAGGTGGCCAGCCGTCACACGCCTCGGGAGTCCTGAGCTGCGCCAGCCTCGGAGGGCAGCTTGAAACCTCGCCCAGGTGGCATCTGGCAGCGGCCCGGCCAGGGACGTTGGCCGCGCCTCCCGAGGCTGGTTCACGCCTCATTGTTACGCGATTACGCTACGAGTAGAGCGTATCTGGCCGATTGCAGCGATCTTCTAGGACCTTCCTCGCACGCTGTTACGCCATACTGTTACGCAATCATGGACGCAGAGTCGTACTGGGCGAGGTGGCATCGGAGGGTGGGCGGTGCCTCCACGAAGTCGGAGCTGATTGCGGCTCTGCTGGAGTCGGCGTCAGAAGCTGGAAGAGCCGTTTCCTCATCCAGGATCCGGTGGGCCCAGATCGGGGTTGAAGTGCGTACGACCCGGCTCCGAGGACGACTTGGTGGGATCGTACAGAGCACAGGTCACCGTATCGCAATGGTCGACCCAAGCCTGGATCCGCGACAGGCGGACTACGTAGTAGCTCACGAGATCGGCCACATGGTGCTCGGGCGCGCGGATGCGATTCAATCGGCCGAGGATGAGGAGCAGCTCTGCGACCTCTTTGCGGCCTCCATGCTGCGCGCCGCGGGGCGTAGCCCGGAACGAGTGCCCGCCTGACAGAAGCGATTGCCGAGCCCGGGTGAGGAACAACCCTTAGATCAGCCGGGCGGCGGTACTCCAGGCCCAAGATGCGGCACTCGCTTTGCCAAACGATCTCTGAGAATGATCGGACTGGGCGAAGCCTGAACGTCCGTTCGCCATCGGACTGGACACGCCCGGCAGAACCACGGCGGCGAGTGGACCGCAAGCGGCCTAGCCCCTTATTCTGAGAAGCCGAGATAAGGAGCCCGCCATCGCCCGAGAGCGCGCTGTGGACCGAAATCTCCGTTCACTCCCGCTGGTGCGGTTCACGGGCGGTGGCGGCAGCGGATCTCCGCTCAACGAACGATCGCTCCGCCGCCTGCTGCAGATGGTCGATGAAGGAGCACGGGCGCCAGAGATTGCCGAGGCCTTCAAAGTGACGCCACACACTGTGCGGAGGTGGAAGCGAACCTTCGGCTTCGATTGGCGGCCGGACCCGGATCCGCGACTCGATCAGCTGCGCGAGCTCTGGCCGGGACCCCTTTCGATACGTGCGCTGGGCGAGACCTTCGGAGTGTCGGGTACGACGATCCGTCGTTGGGCCAAGGCGGCCGGCCTTCGCCGCCGCAAGCGCCGCACTCCGCCATCTGTGGAGCAGCGGGTGAGGCCTCGTCTGATCGCCATGGTCCGTGACGGGAGGTCAGACAAGAAGATAGCCAAGAAACTCGGCCTGGCGGTCGCGACCGTGCAGGACTACCGGAAGAACGCCGGTTATGTCTATTTCCAAAAGCGGAACTGGAGCGCCGCGGAGCTACGCCGGCTTGTCGCCTGCCGCGAACGCGACATGAGTTACTCGGAAATTGCGCGTCGCCTCAATCGAACACCTGGCGAGGTCCGACGCAAATTGCTGGCCGAAATCTGACGCGACGTGCCGCCGCTTCGCCCAGTATCCGGCGCGCTAGGAGAGCCCGTCCGGAGCAGCCCTCGGACCGTGACGGTGACCCTCGTCAGCGATGCCTACGTCTCGTGTCGGGCGGTCCCCGGGAGTCGGAAGGAACAGCAAGGCGGGAGTCGTAACACTCGTCGGTTCTCGCACGGCTACATCTCACGGATCAGGTGACCGCCGAGTTTTGAGTCGAGGAGATCGATATCGCGCAGGGGTGTAGACGGAGGACGGAATGGAAGGGAGTGTTGATCGGCGTGGCCCGGCGGGCGCATGTGGTCCTGCTGACCGCCGCTCTAACGGCCGGATGCGGCGCCACTGCGGCCGGGGGGCCTCCCAACTCGGCGGCGGGTCCTCCCGGTCCGCCATGGCCGGCAGAAGCCGCCCTTCGCTCCACCCCAGCCCCCCTGTCCGACGGCACATCTTGCGAGCACCCGCCCCAGCAGCGTTCTGCGATGAGCGGCGATCCTGGCCTCATGTACCGCACGCCGGCCGCCTTCGCAGCCACGGCCGCAACGATCCTCGTGGCGCACGCGGCCACCCAGGTGGCGTACTGGCGCCAGCCACCCTCGCCGACGCGCGGTGTCAACCTCTGGCCGACAACCGTCACCAACTACCAAGTGCGCCAGGTCATCAAAGGCGCCGCGGGCGCGTGGGTCCAAGCAATTGAAACCGGGGCTGACTCCCATCACATCGCCTGCCCGGGCTTGGTCGCCGTCTTCGACGAGCTTCCGACGGCCAGCGTCGGCGCTGACTACGTGATCGCGTTCAACCCGCCGAGCGACGGATCGCCGCCGACCATCACGGCCTGGCAGCGCTTCGAGGTCAGGTCGGGGAAGGTGTACGCAGATGAGAATGGTCCGCTACAGGTCGACGGAACCGAGCTAGGCGCGTTCGTTCGGCAGATGGCCGGGGATAGAGCCCGGCCCTGGCCAGACTAACGACCGGTCGCGCGGCGAGGGCTGGGCCTATCTCGCCAGGTCCCAAGTGTCCCGGGCGCCGAAGTTCTTGAGCGATTGATATCGCTTGTCCATGTCACAAGTTCGGTTGGCGGTAGCGAATCCGGCGCTTCGGACGTCACTTAGGAACAGGGATTTGTAACTCGAGGAGCGACTCGCGCGACTGCTAAGTTGGTGGGCGAACGGGCGTTTGTCAGCAGAGCTGGGCGCTCCGAGCGTTAAACAAGTACGGCAGACCGCCGCGGCGAAGCCGCCAGCCGCCGAAGAGCACATTCGTTAGAGGGGGAACTTGTTCGAGTCAGTAGAGCTGGACACACAAGCGCCCGGTCAGCTTCCGGCAGGTTTCGCGGGGTCTTCATCGGCGCGGCCGCATCGGGCCACGTGGGACGCTGGGCAGCAGGCGGCAGTCGATGCGGCCTTCCTGGGGCTTGAGGCGGCGGCTGACTCGCTCCGCCGCGACCGGATGGTGCCGACCGTCCTCGGCCTGATCCCGACGTATGCTGAACCCACGATTGGGGCGGACGGCCCTGTCGGCAGCGTGAAGCGGGCTCTCGCCATCGTCCAGGCCTGCGTGTGGGAGCGGCGCTTCCCGGACGCGATCGAATCCGAGGAGCTCCGGCAGATCGGGCTCATCGCCGCCGAGCTCGACATCTCAAGCGCGGACCTGAGGGCCGCCCGCCTGATCTGTGGGGTCATCGGCTTTCAGCACCTGGAGCTGGCGCTCGGCGCCACGGCCGCAGGATCATCGGCCGTCCCCGAGTTGAGGTCTTGGTTCCACTCGGTGCTCGGCGTGGTTGGCGACCTCATGGACGAGGGCTTTGATCGGCCACGTCTCGTCGGTGCTGTCGCCTCGACGCAGCCCGTCCCCGCGACCACCCTGAGGTCCGAGGTGGCCGAGTGGCTCAAGCAACACCAGGCGAACATCGCCTGGCGAACCACCCGGGAGGTGCTGGCATCGGGCATATTCGCCGACTTCCAGGGGAACGCGGCCTTTCCGCAGGAGACGCGGAGATGGCTTGAGGCCAGCGTCTGCCTGTTCACCCTGGCTTTCGAACAGGGGCGCGGGCCAACGAACGCGGAAATGGCGGCCGTCTCCGCCCACGCCTCGACGGGCATCCATGCGCGGATACCGGTCGCCGTGACCCAGGCGGGTGTCAGCTACGCCGCCGACCAGATCCTGAAACACGTGACCAACGAGCTGCTACGCGACGTACCGGAGCTCCCCGACAACGGGCTGATGGGCGAGATCATCACGCGCGCGATCCAGTTCCGGGACGATCTAATCGGCGGGGTGGCGGAATCCAGGGAGCGGCTTCGGCTCTGCGAAGGCGCGTGGTTTGACGGGCTGCGGATGGTGACCCACGTCGACGGCACACATCTCCGCTTGCGCCCGCTCGAGGGGCTTGCACTGGTGGCGCTCGTCACTGCTGGCGGACGCTTTGTCAGCACGGCCGCGCTGTCGCACGCCCTCTCACGTAACCGTGGGTCCATGGAACCCGCGACCATCTACGTAACGATGAACCGCCTGCGGAAGAGCCTCGCGGGGCTGGATTTGGGCGGAGCGCTTGTTTCAGAGCGAGCCCACGGATACGCCTGGAGGCCAGCCACCTGAGACTGAATTGGAGGGGACTGTGAAATTGGCACACGATCTGTTAGGTAGGTGTAAGGCTGGGGGCTCCTTCGACCGTTACGATTGCGCCTCGTTTTGAGTAGCTGAGGAAACCTTCGCGCACAGGGCGCGAGATGGTCCGGCACGGAGTCCAAGCCGGCGCCGTTAGGCGCGGCGAGGCAGTTTCAGGAAGTGGGGGTAGGTCACATGACCTGGCAAGCCATATTCGGGCGCTCGACGATCGGGTCCGCGCGGCCACCGCGGCGACGCGTCGTCATCTTGGCAGCCAGTGTCATCCTGTCCATCGGCCTGTTACTGCCGCAGCAACTCCCGGTCTCGGCCGGGGACGCGCCGAGTCTCCCCGTCTCCTATCCCGCCCCAATGCCCACGCCCTCAAGCGCCACAAGTCTTGACGCCAACCCGACCGAAGTGAGCAATCCGTCCACGTATGAACTCGGCGCCGCAACGAACAGCAGCCCAGTCCCGACGAATCCTGGATGGAGCCAGGCGCAGCCACAATCGGAGCCTTCTCCGCGTTCGGCGATGGCGGCGTACGACGCCGCTCATTCGCGCACCGTCCTGTTTGGCGGGACCGACCTCACAGCCCTGCCTTGTGTTGATCCGCTGGGCAACGGGTGCATACCTGGTTTGAATGACACGTGGCTCTTTGACGGCTCCAATTGGGTCAAACAAGCCGCCGCACCGAGCTGCCTGGCGCCTCGCGAGCGGGGCGCCATGGCGTACGACGCCGCCCGCGGGAACGTGGTCCTCTTCGGTGGGTATTCCTACCAAGGCGCGTCAGCGTGTGGAATCTCGGGTTCCACTGTTCTCGGTGACACCTGGACATGGAACGGATCGAGTTGGACGCAAGTCTTCCCCGCCACGTCTCCACCCGCCCGTGAAGGTGCTGTGCTTGTCTACGACCCTGCTACGGCAAGCACGTTGCTGTTCGGAGGGATCGGCAGCGTATTAGGCGGTGGCGGCGTGCTCGACGATACATGGTCTTGGGACGGCTCGAACTGGCACAAGCTCAACCCGTCGACGTCGCCGCCGCCCACGGATTATGCGCAGGCGGCTTTCGATCAGGCAACCGGCACGGTCGTGCTTTATGGCGGATTGCAGGTCAACAGCGGCTTGGTGGTGGCAGACACAAACCAGACTTGGACGTGGAATGGCTCCACATGGACCAATGTCACGCCAGCGGTGTCCCCGCCGCCGCGGATAGACGCCGCCATGGCCTACGCACAGAATGCAAACGCGATCTTGCTGTTCGGAGGCAACGCTGAGGATTCCGATACATGGCTTTGGAACGGCATTACGAAACAGTGGACGGCTATTGACGTCGGTGCCCCGAACTGCTCGACTTTTACGCAATCGGTCAGCTGTCCCTCCGTTGGACCTCCCTCACCTGGAGTCGATACGTCAGTGGCGATGGCTTACGACTCCAGCCACCAGGAAGTCGTCGCGTATGACGGTGTTGCTCCGGCGACTTGGTTCTGGGGATCTCCGCTGCCCCCAATTGTGGGGAAGACTGCCGATCTCGGTACTAACGGTATCTACCCACGTGGCCGCCGCGTGATTTACGACATCACTCTAGGTTCGCCAAACTTCTGGCTGACGACGTCGCCCCTGAATCTCACGGACACATTGCCGGACACTCTCGCACCGATTAGGGGTTCGGTCACGCTCGGTGGAATCCCCTGTTCGGCATCGACGACACCGGCATGCACGTTCAACGGTCAGGTCCTTACCGTCAAGGGTGTAGCCCTAGACCCCCATCAGACGATCGACCTCGTGTATCAGGCGATCGCCGTCGGAGTCGATCGAGCGTGTTCGACCGTATACAACCTCGCGACTGCGTCCAACAATGCTGGCTCTTCGACGGTGTCCGTCCCGATCCGAGTTTGCGACGGGGGGCTCGGGCTCGAGAATGATTGGACTTACATACAGCGACCCCTCGGACCCCAAGCCACAGCATCCGTGAACGTTGCGAATGGGAACCTGGTTCTTCAGCAGACCGACAGCACCCCAATCCAAGCTCACGGGAAGTTGGGCTACGTCGTAAGACGGACCTACAACAGCGAGGATCTCAACGCCCTGACCTATCCCGGATTGCTGGGCCAGGGCTGGACCCTGAACGTGGACCAGCTCGACAGCGCGATCGGAGACGCGGCCGCCTCGGTCGCGGGGATGCGGGTGCCGATAGTCGAGTCGGCGACGAACGCGACGCCGTTGACGCTCGTCGACCGGGATGGTACGCGCCACGTGTTCCGGCCGAGGGCCGTGAGTGTCGCGATGGACGTCACCGATTCAGCGTCCGCCTTCGCGGGGCTGGCTCCCAAAGTCCTGGTCCCAACGGCCGGATACGACAAGGTCCTGATCGATCAGCTGTATGACGCGCCAGCTGGCGTTCACCTTGGGATGTGGCGCTACACGGAGATCTCATCAAGCTGCACTCCGGCGTCGTGCGCGCTCCCAGCTCAGGTTCTGGGATGGGCTGCTGAACGCCCTGACCGAGTCCGCTACGAGTTCTCCGCCGACGGCCGCGAGCTCGACATGATGGACGGCAACGGTGTCGAGCTGCGCTGGATGTACGAGTCTTCAACCCAACCTGGCCAGTCGTACCAGCGGCCGCTCGAGATCTACGAACCCCGTTCCTGCTCCCTTCCTCTGGCCAGTACGTGCCGGCGTATGACATTTGCCTACCCGAACGCGCAAACGGTGAGCATCACAGATCCTGCAAACAGGACGACGACCTATCACCTCGACACCGCGTCGCCACCGCATCTGACAAGTGTTGACAACCCCGACGGCACTCACCTGTACTACACGTACGGTGGCTGTGGCTCGACCACGCAACTCTGCTCGGCTACCGACCCCCGCGGTGCCGCGACCCACTTCACCTATGCCTTCACGACGATAGGCGGAGCCGCGAGGATCACGAGCTTGACGGACCGTCGGGGAAACACGACCTCGCTCAACTACAGCACGAATGACTTCTCCGCGTATCTCACAGCAGTCCAGGGCAACCACCAGCAGCGCTTCAGTTCGATAGACGACTCGGGGCGTGTTGGCCTTGTCGAGGAAGGCGACACCTCGAACAACGACCTCCACAGCACGACCTACTTCTGGGACACGTCCAGTTCGACGTGCGAGTCCCCCGCGTCGGTCGTTGACAACAACCTCTGCCGCACCTTGAAGAGCAGCCTGAATAGCGACCTGTACCAAGACACGTATTACCAGTACAACGATGAAGGTCGGAAGACGATGGAGGAGCGCTACATGGGCGCGTCGGGACCGGCCGAGTACTCCACCTGGGGTTATCACTCCCAGTACTTCCAAGCCCAAGGCGCCGTCAGTCAGTACGACGACACGGTGACAGGTAAAGGCTTCGTGGCGTCGGCCGGCCCGCCCACCGGGAGGACCGACCCGCAGACCCTATTTGCGATCTCCGATGAGACCCAGTCGCTTCCGCCGCGAGGAAACGCCGTCGGTGCCGTGTACCAGAACTACCTGACCACTTACAAGGTCGACGACAACAGAGGCGTCGCTCCGAACGCCATTCCGACGAATGGGAGCTGCGGTGTGGCTCAGCAAACCGGAAACACGGGCAACACGTGTGTCGTGACGGCGCCGGGCGACGCCGGACAGAGCGTCACCGACTACGGCTACGATTCGTTCGGCCAGCGCATCGGCGAGATCAGGCCTAACGCGGTTGCTCAGGGCCAGACAGGTTGGACGCGCCAGTACGTGTACTACGGTGACGCTGATGTAGACGTTTCAGGCAACGTCTCGATGGGCGGATGGCTGAAGGCCGTAGTCGATGCCAAGGGTCGATTCGTTCAGTTCGCCTACGACCGCGCGGGCAACGTGGTGCGCTCATGGGACCGGAACGCGACGGCTGGGCACAGCCCGACCGATCCCTTCACCTCGTTCGGATCGAATTACACTGAGACCCAGTACGGCGCTTTCGCTGGCCCCTGGCGGTACGAGCAGAGCACACGGGACCCGCTGGGCAACCAAACTATCTACACCCTCGACGCGAACGGGAACCGGACATCGATCCGGCCTCCGCGCGGCAACCTGGCCGGCACCGCCAGCTACGACGTGACCCACACCTACGACGCGGACGACAACCAACTGACGACGCTGATGCCCGCCGAGGTGGCGGCCAACAAACCGACGACGGTGACTTATGACCAGTTCGGGAACGCCACCTCGGCCACGGACCCGAACGGCAACGTGACCATCTATCAGTACGACAGCGTCAACCGGAAAGTCGCGACCGTCTTCACCCGCGGCGCCTGGCCAACTGACACGACGACCGTCCCACCCGCCTGCCGCGAGTCCACGACCTCGGACTCCCCGATCCCCGCCAGCCGCATCCTGTGCTCCACGACCGTCGCCTACGACGGAGTCGACAACCAGATTGCCGCCCAGGATGGGAACCATCAGACCAGCACGTACGTCTACGACGCGGATCATCACCAGACGACGAAGTCGTGGCCGCGCAACGACGGGACGCTGGGAACGCTAAAGGAGCAGATGGTCTACGACCTGGACGGGCATGTGACCGACGACTACCCGCCGCGTGCCCTCACCGAGGGACCACAGTCAGCCTTCGACCATCAGACCTCGTACGACAATGCGGGCCTCGTGGCGTCGACCTCGACCAACCGAAGCAACGCGACCATCGCACCCGCGAACACGACCCGTTATACGTATGACGCGGACGGCAACCGCACCGCGACGGTCGACCCTAACGGACACGTGACTCAGTACACGTACGACCTTAACGACCGACGTTTGACCCAGGTCACCCCGCGCGATGCCAGCACGACCGAGACGACCTCCTACCAGTACGACGCCGTCGGGAATACGACCGCGGTGATCGCGCCCGGCAACCTGATCACCGCATACAGCTTCGACGCGGATAACCGCCTCCTCGACGAGGTCCAGGGAGCGGACTCGACCACGGCTGCGACGGCGGGGCTCGTGGACTCAGCCGGCGGCCGCGACATCCGTACCCGGCTCGCCTACGACGCCGACGGGCACGTCGTGGCCGAGTTCGAGCCACGCGCCTTCGCCAGCTCCACCACCACCCCCGATGCCGCGTTCATGCTCCGGCGCGACTACGACGTCGACGGCCGCGAGGTCACTGACTGGGTCCCGCGCTACGACTCGTCGCGCTCTCAGTACTCGCTGACCGGACTGCCGGACCCGGGACAGTGCGCGACGGGCGCGGCGCCGCAGTCGATATCGGGCGTGCCCGGCTATCCCTCGACCGTCGGTGTGTGCGTGACCCGGGCGTCCTACGACTACATGGCCAACCCCACGCACGTCACCCTGCCGACGTCGAACGGCGCGGACAACCGCTACGTGAACCTCGCCTACACCGACGACCACCTCGTGTCCTCGGTGGACGCGCCCAGCCCGGCGACCGCCGGGGCCCGCGTCACCGCGGACTCCTACCTGTACGACGCGGACGGCAAGCCGGTGAAGGTGACCGACGCGCTCGGGCACCAGCAGACGACCGCCTACAACGCCGACGAGACCACAAGCCTCGTCACGGACCAGCCCAACGGGTCGCTGACCCACACGACCGCCTACCTATTCGACGCCGACGGCAACCAGACCAAGGTCACCGACGGTCGGGGCCTCGTCCACGTCAGCGCCTACTACGCCGACGACCGGCTCTTCTGGACCTACGACGGCGCGGGCGACATCACGACCTACACGTATGACAACGCTGGCAACACCACCAGCGTCCTCTCCCCCTCGGCGCATGCCAAGGACGTGAGCAACAGCGCCGGGACCGCGAGCACTGACACATACACCTTCGACAACCTGCTCCTGACCTCGACCGACCCGGTGGCGAGCAGCGGCTCCAGCCTGCGGCAGACGACCTACGCCTATGACGCTGCCGGCCGCAAACTGAGCCAGCATGTGCAGATGGTCGACCAGGCGGGCGCCTCGACCAGCGACGGCGGTGTTCAGAGCTTCAGCTACTACGCCGACAACCGGCTGAACAGTGAGACGGGGCGCACGGGCACGACCATCTCGCACCAGTACGACGCAGCGGGGAACCAGACCAACGCCACCGATCAGGGTTCGGGTTCGACGCTGGGCGCCACCTACTACCTCGACGGGCTGGCACGGACGGTCACGGACGGGAGCCGCACGAGCTCCTACACGTACGACGGCAGCGGGACCGTGGCGGCCCGTGGCGAGACCGGGGGAGTCACTTCCTGGCAGACCACCTATGCCTACAACGACGCCGAGCTCCCTTCTACGATGACGTCCAATGCGACTGGGTCGGGCTCGACCACCTACATCTACCTGGCGAACGGCCTTCGGAGCCACGAGGTGGACCCCAACGGGCAGACCCTCGACTGGAGTTACAACCCGGACGACACGCTGAGCCAGCAGGCGCTCAAGACGTCGGCCGGAGTCAACCTCGCCACCTGGTCCTATACCTACGACCAGGACTACCAGCAGCTGACGCAGGACTTCAGCGGGCAGGGGGCCGGGGGGGCGACCCCGGTCACAGCTCACTTCGCCTATGGGTACGACGGCGCCAACCGGCTAACCAGCTTCACCAACGGGTCGAGCACGGTGGGCCTGAGCTGGGACCACAACGGCAACCGGCTGATGTTCGGAACCAAGACGTTCAGCTACAACGCCGACAACTCGATCGCGACCTTCCAGGACGGCGGCAGTCCGGTGCAAACGTTCACCTACGACGCGGTCGGCCGGCTGAGCGGGGACGGGTGTGCCACGACCAGCTACGACGGCTTCGATCGACTCTTGCAGGCGACCGGCCTCTCGAACGCCAACTGCCCCACCCCCCAGTCGGCGAGCTACTCGTACGACGCACTGGACCGCCAGACCTCGCACACTGAGTCAGGCAGCACCACCACCATGCACTACGACGGTCTCTCCCAGGCGGTGGCGCTGGAGTCGGTGAGCGCCGGTGATCGTGCCTTCGAGCTTGATGCCCGTGGTGCCAAACGCGCCGTCACCGACCCGTCCGCCGGCGTGCAGTACCTCACCGACGACGGCAGCGGCAATATCTCTACCGCCACTGATGGATCGGCGGCTGTGCAGTGCAGCACACGCCTCGACCCGTTCGGCACCCCTGTCGGCGGCACGGTTGCCAACCCGTGCAATACGGGCTCGACGCCGAGCACCTACTTCTACCGGGGTGCGCGCCAGGACATCACCACTGGCTCGTACCAGTTCGGGGCGAGAACCTACAGCCCCGCAAAGGGAGCCTTCCTCACGCCCGACAGCTACCGTGCGGCCGGCAGTTCCGCAAACCTCGGTTTGGGAGTCGACCCCCTAACTGCAAACCGATACAGCTACGTCAACGGCGATCCCGTTAACCTCGTCGATCCCACCGGGCATTGCGCCGAATACGACTCGCAGGGAGACCCCAACACCTGCTGGGCGCAGGCAGAGGCGGACGGAACGAGCCACTGCAGCGACTCGTGCGAGAAGCGGAACCAACAGAACGCGGTGACGCATGAGCAGCACACAAAGGTCACGGCGACTAACAAAGCAGCTGCTAAGCCCAACGGTCATAGCTCCGGCATTGACCTGAACACCGTCCGCCACGACGCGTACGTGCTCGCACATGGCGCACATGCGGTGACTGGCCTGGTCGGGATCGGCCTGTCAGCTTGCGAAGTTATCGCTGGCGGCGCAACGGCCCTTGGGGTGGAGACAGGACCATTCGACCTGGCTCCAGCCGCCGTGGCGGTTTCGTGCGCGGGGTACAATACCCTCGACGCTTACGCAGCTCTTGGCACCGATGCAATCTCCTTCGTGGCTGCCGACAACAACAAGCAACGAGGCGATATTGTCGGGGATTCCATCTTTGACGCTTTCGGCCTCGGTATCGGGGAGGGGTTCGGCCGCCTGGGACGCTATGCAGAGCGAGGCAGGATTCTCGCGCGAGGCTCCGAGGATATCCGCGCCGCAAAGGACGGGTTCATCCTGGCCGGCGGTCTGGTTGACAGCGCGTTCGCCTGGGCGCAGCAATTTGCCGGCGGGCATTGAAATAGGCATGGGATCTAGCGATACGGACGACGACCGCTTCCTGCGCAACGCCGCGGGCAAGGTTGATGCAGAGCGGCCGACTTCCCTAGCGTTTGACACCGGATGGTCCTTCCCGGCGCTTATTGGGTCGGTCGCGCTGATTGCCATTTTCCAGTTGACAGGCAACGTCCCTTGGGCAAGCGTCGCCGCATTCTCGGGGCTGCTGGTGTCGGCGGTGCTTTTGATCCGACGGTCTCTTCGGCAGAGACGCTACAGGAATCGACGGCGCGCCGCCAGCCAGAGCAATGTGGCGCCGCTGGTGCTGCGCGCAGGGAGGCGTCAGCGGGTCGTCATCGGTCTGTTGGCGGTTGTTGGCGGACTCGGCGCGTTGATTGTTTCACTGCACAGGGTTGGTCTCCTCCGGTAGCTCCGGTAGGCTACTGAAAGGCGCCTGAAGGGCCCCCCATTTTTTCGGTCCAGTTTCTGTGTTAGTCCGGGAAATGGGGCATCGGCGGGTGTGCAGCCGGCAGTTGGCTGTTCGGTGTTGTTGCTGGTGAGGCAGCCGAGCCTGCAGGCGGTGGCGTCGTGGGCGCAGCCATCGCCTGTGGCGCCGGTACCATCGTTGGCGGAACGGCGCTAGGCCTGGGTGGTGGTGCCGCTGGTGGATGGTTGCGGGACAATGTCGTCTACAACGCCGATCCGTCTTTTTGGAACCCTGTCCAATATCGCGCTCGCATGATCGCTGCTGTGACGCCCCGTCTGCTCGAAGGCACCGTGCTGAGCGCGACGCTTGGCTTGCTTGGGATCATTGGTGGCACCCGCGCATACACGGCTCGGGTCCGCAATGGGTTCACCGAGTTCATGGGCTGGAGCCCGGCGCTTGCAGTGGTGGCTGGGGGAATAGGGTTCGTCCTTGTGGCCGTTGCCCCGTGGCTTCCTCACCCCGGGGTCGAAGCTCTGCTAATTCTGGCTTTCGCAGCATTCATCGTCGGCTTGGTAATCGTTGTGACGAAGCCCCGTGCGTTGGCTCCGAGAGGGTCCGGGCGTCGGACCAGTCGATTGGAACCGATCATCGGCCGCGCGGCAAAGGGTGGACCGCCAGAACGCGACGACAGCAGCAACCCCTAGTGAGTTGCGGTTGCTGGCCGGGCCACCGTCTCTCCCGGGTTTGGCAGTACTACATCCCCAATCTCCAGGATCTGACACGTCGCATTGAGCCTCACTCATCGCTTCGAGAAGGTGGCGCAAGCAGTTGCCGCTGAGAGCGCACTACCTTCAGATGCACGGACGACCGAGGCGACCGACGCCCAACTCGAGTTCGTCGCGGATTATCTGCGTCACATGATCCGGTCGCTGAACGGTGTTGAACAACTGGGAAGGAATCACGAGCAGCACAACCTGGGCTACATGATCACAGACTCGTGGAACATCAATGCCGAGTTGTCTCGCGAGCTAGTCGAGGTGGAGGATCTGTTCCTTGATCCTAGACGCTCCAGTGAAACGTCTTGAACCCTCAAGGATTTGATACGTCAGCAATGAGCCTTGAAGACGACGTCGATCACGTCATCAGCACGGTGTCGAGCGAACGAGCTCTTGCAGCCAACCTCCGAACTAGCGGAGCCAGCGACAGAGACCTCGACTTAGTCGGTGACCTCCTTGTCCAGATCGCGCGCGTGTTGAGTGGCGACCGCTCCGCAGCTCGCACGTACAAATATCCGTACATTGCAAGGATCGTCAACGAATCGTGGAGCTCTGCGTCGCCTTTGGCGAACGAACTCGCAGAGGTCGAGCGCTCCTTCCTGCACTTGCAGAATAGCGGCGGCGCCTAACCGAACCCGCGCGGCCCGCTGCCGGGCCGCGGGTAGGCTGTGCCGGATCGGTCCCCGACCTTGCTCGATGAAGCTCGCGGCATCGCCGGGCGACGCCAGACGCGCAGACCTACCGGTACGCCTGCGACTCCCGAGCCTGCGTCGCATCTCCGAAGCCGTAAGCCGCCTGCACTTGATCGGCTCGGCCCGGCTGACCAGACGCCCGTAGCGCCTCGATGAACAGAGCCGCGACCGCCTCCAACTCAGGACGGCGGCTGTTGGCTTCCTCCAGGTAGGGCACAGCCGCGCCCGGATTCCTCATCGCGAGGTAAGCGTCGGCAACCGCGACCAGGAGGTCAACGCGCGCGCGTTCCGCCCGCTCGCGGGCCTTTTCGATCACGACCTCGGCTGCTCCTCCCGTCGCGCTCGCCGCTTTTTCCAGGGCACCCCACTCCGGCAAGAACTCGCCTGGCGCGTCGTCGAGTGCCGCTTTCGCTTCATCGAGCAGATCGCGAGAGAGCACCGAGGTACCATTCCGCACGTCCCGGGCGAGCGCGATCAACCGCATCACGTCGACGGAGCAGCCCGAGAGATCGAAGCTCACGTGCTCGGGGTCGGAGCGGATCAGCCCGGCGAGGTCGGGATCGAGGAAGGCGGAGATGTCTCGCAGCTTGCCCCGCAAACGGGCTCGTGCCTCCGAGCTGCCGAGGCGAGGTGCCTGCTCCTCGGCGATGCTGGGACGGTACTGGTTGGCGCCGGGATCAACGACGGCGTGTGCGAGCAGATGTACGACGAGGAAGGCCAGGCTAGGACGCCGCATTAGCGAGGGGGCCAGGTCCTCCTCGCCTCGATAGATGGCGAGCCCCCCGAGGGTACGGATGCGGAGGCCGGCACCGCCACCTACGCGAAAGGGAACGGCCGCAGGCGGCGCGGCGGGCACCTCCCCCGTGCCCTGCCCTCCGCGTTCGAGTCGCTCCCAGTCCTCCGTCCAGGAGAGGGGTGCCCGCTCCATCGTCGTTTTACGTCGGGATTCCACCTCGCCGCGGAGGCCGGCTCCACACGCAGCCTGCAACCGTCGGTTGACCTCAGTCTGGTCCATCTCTCCTTCGGCAAGCCGCCAGAGCAAGCCCGCGGGGCCGTCACTCCAGCAGAGCTCCCGCTCAAGGCGACGTGGACGGCCAAGGCGCGTTCCGCAGCGAGTCCTGCCAAGTAGAGAACGGCGCCAGCCTCGACCGCGCCAGACAGCCCGCATCGCAGACGGCCGGCCACGCCGGATGGCGTCCGCGTGGCTGGCAGAGGACCGTAGAGATGTCGGCGTTCGCCCTCCAGCACGGCGCGGAATCGCGACGGGATGTCGCGCCAAGAGCGCTTGGGGACCAGCAGGACGAGCGCGACCCAGAGTGCGAATACCCATGGTAGGAGCTCAGGCCGCATCATCGACTTCTCCCGCCCGTAACTTTGGCAGAAGCTCGGCCACGATCCGGCGCAGACGATCGGCGGCGGGTGAGGAGCGCCAGAGGACCCAGGGTCGACCGGCACGATCGCAGCGCTCGACGGCGGGATCCTCGGGCAATTCCGCTCGGTAGAAGAAGTCCGGGTGCAGTGACTGGAAGGCACCGGACGCAAACTGGCGGTTGACGATCAGCACCGCCTTGCTGGTCCGCCCGGCCAGAATCCTGGCCGCGGCGCGCTCAGCCTCCTCGCCGATAGCGCCGCGAGGCGACGGGATGCAGGCGAGGAGCAGGTCTGCCTGGTCGGCGATGGCCGCGGCCAGGAACCGATCACCGGCGGCGCAGTCTATGACGACCGCGTCGTACTCGCGGCGCAGGGCCTGGACGAGCCGGGCGAGCCGCCCACCCCCGACCTCACCGTGCGGAATGCAGAACACGTCCACGCAGCCGGCCACACGGCGGGCGTGGCTGAGAAGGTCGTCATCGAGTCCGCCCGGATGCCGCCGCATGGCCTCGCGCAAACCCTCGCCCGAGATACCAATGCGCTGGGTGAGCGTGCCCTCGCTCAGCAGACACGCGGGGAGGGGTCGCCTCCCGTCCTCCAGGCGTCCATCCAGGGCAATGGCGACGGCCGCGTTGAGCGCGATGGTGCTGGCGCCAGCCTCGGGTTCGAGGCCGACGACACCGAGAACAGGCCGGTCTCGCACCCGGGACGGAAGCCGCATCCGTTGGAGCAGGGGCTCCTCGGCGCCGCCTTCCCGGTCGTCCGCGCCGCGGCTCACAACCACGAGCAGTGCCAGCAGGGCGAGGTCCACAACCACTGCGCCGATCCCGACCATCGTCAGGACGGACCGCGCCCCCGCGCCGATCACTGGCGCTGACGTGGCCAGCCAGAGGAGGACGACCGGCGCCAGCAGCGCCAGCGACCAGCCGACGGTCCTCCGCCACCTATTGCCCAACAGTCAACCTCGCTGAGCGGCCCTCGGTGAGTTCTGTGTCACCGAGGAGGAGCAACCGCAGCCTCAGCTGAGCCGTGACGGTGACGCGCGTTCCACGTACCTGGACCGTCCACGACTGCAGGCCGGGAAGCGCGCTGGCGGTCATCGAGCGATCCGCCATCTGGCGTGCGGCAAGGGAGTCGATGACCACGACCCTGCCGTCGCTGGCACGGAGCTGCCCCACATCGATCTCGTTGCTGGCGTCCTCGGCTGCCGCCTGCACGGTCTCGGATAGCTGCTGGTGGCCCGCCTCGACCAGGCCACTGTCGACCACGAAGATCGCTAGCGCGCCGAAGAAGAGCCCCATGAGGAGGGCGGCGGGGACGAGGATCTGGCCCTCTTGGTGGACGCCCGTCCGACGGATCACGACGGCTGCCTGCTGCGGTATGGCTCGATCAGCTGGTGTGCGGTCCAACTGAGTCGGAACCGGCGTCCCAGGTAGTCGCGCACCAGCGGATAGGCGCCCAGGTCGACGTATGCCTCGGTGCGCACCGTGACAACACCACCGCGGGGAAACGTCCCAGCCTCGACGGTGACGGTCGTTCCCTGCACCCCCGTGCCTGCCAGCGCGTCGGCTGCCGCCTGCCTGCCCACGGCGTTGGCGGCGGCGAGGCTCGGGGCTCGGGCGGCAGCGTAGGCCGCCTGGCTGGCCGAGGCGCGCACGGCGCGGTACTCACCCATGATCTGGCCGACCGCCAGGATCGAGAGGGAGTAGAGGAGCAGCACCGGCAGGACCAGCGCCAACTCCACCGTCGCCTGCCCTTGTCCTTGCCTTTTCACGGTCGAGATCCCGACTCGAACGTCTCCACGGTGTGAGTTGCACGGGCCGTCAGGCCGAAACGGGTGAACGGCGGCGCCGGCACGGGAAAGAGCGCCGGCGCCGAAGCCGACGCCACCACGGTGATCTGCCGACCCGCGCGACGAACGTCGACGGCGACAGGCGCACCCGGTTCCAGCCGTTCCCAGAGTTGCCGCGCCGCCGCAGCGCCGTCTGACGGCCCCTGCCCGGCGAGGGCGGCCTGGAACGCCCCCTCCCGCGCTGCGGTGTCGAGGCTGCCCGCGACGTGGAGCACGATGGCGACCTGAGCCGATGCGATGGCGAGGAGCATCAGGACTGGGAAGGTGAGGGCGAACTCCACCATGCCCTGCCCCGGGCTGCCGCCCCGCATGGCTACACCTGTCTCAACGCGATCATCAGCTGCCCGATGACCACGAAGAGGATGACCGCCAGGATGGGAGTGATGTAGAAAGCGATGGCGGGTATGACCATCCGCACCGGCGCGCTGGTGATGCGGGAGCGTTCGTCGGCCTCGGACTTCTGGCGCAGGTTCTCCGCCTGGTCGGCTATTACGTCGCCGACGCCGCTGCCGTACTGCGTCGCGATCCGGTAGGCATCGGCGAGCCGGGACATGCTTCCGACTCCGTACACGGCTGCGACACGATCCAGAGCCACGTCGACGGACACGAGCTCGACCTCACGAATGCGTCCTGCCTCCCGCAGCAGTGCCGTCGCTGGGTCCCTATACAGCGCGGCGGCGCGGACCAGCGCCGCCTCAGGGGTGGCGGCTCCACTCTCCAGCATCATGCGCGCCCCGGTGAGCACCCGCGGCAGGTTCTGCTCCACCTCGCCACGGACCGCACCTGCGCGGGTCGTCACCAGACGAAGCAGGAGGAGAGGGGCGCCGACACCGGTGGCGAGCGGCAGCAGTAGCTCAACAGACGGGAATCCCACGAAGCCTCGGAGTACGTGCACTGCCAGGCCCGCGACGAGGCCGACCGCCGCGGCGACCGGCGCGGCCAGCAAGAGCCGCTCCCGCAGTTGCTCCTCGTCGGTTGGGAGGCCGGTGTCGGTCAACCGCAATAGGGCCAGGTCGTGACTCAGGTCGGCGGGCAGCCGCAGGACGCTGGGAAACGGGCGGGATCTCGTGAAGCGTGGCCACCTCACGCCGGATGTCGCCGTGGGATGGCTGGTCACCCCTTCCGCTGCTCGCCGCCTTGCCACCCACTCGCCCGCGGTTATCGGTCGTGGCCACAGCAGGTAGGCCGCCGCGAAGCTCACGCCGGCCAAGACTGCGAGCACAAGCTGAAGCGTCACCGTCAGCCCTCGATGAGGCGCAAGCGCGCCACCCGGGCGGGGGCGGCTATCCGCTGCAGCACGCGGTAGCCGTAGACCATCGATGCCGCGCACGCGGCTAGGAGCACCTCGCCCGCGACGGATCTCAGCGGTAGCAGGAGTTGCGGCGAGACGAGCTGCACCACGGCGAGGAAGCCGAGGGGAACGACCGCGAGGATGCGAACCGAGGCTTCCATGTTGGCCCGCAGCGACTTGGCGTCCCGCCGCAGCGCGATGCGCTTATCCCAGTCGGCGATGAGCGCCTCCAGCGCGGGTACCAGCTTTCCGCCGTGGCGGGCACTGATGATCACGGCGAGCGCAAGATCATCGAAGAGGGGATCGGCCACGCGCTGGCGCGCCCGCTCCAGGGCCAGCGGGAGCGGGTCGTCGGTTCGTTCCACGTCAGACAGAATGGCGACGAACACCGGCCTGACCGCAACGGGACCGCTCTCGGACAGCGCGCGGATCATCTGGAGCGCATTGCCGGCCCGCGACAGCACCGCCGAGCCGTAGCGGACACCATCGACCAGCGCCACCTGGCGCGTCTCCTCTCGCTGCCTGCGCCGGCGCTCAAGCCACAGCCCTTGGACGTGGTAGGTGACCGCCGCCGCCACGGGCGCCAGGATCACTGCGGGAAAGTAGAACAACGCGCAGATTCCCGCGAGCAGACTGAGCCCGAGCCGCCCGCCAACCCAGGCCTCGACCGAGACCCCGTCCAGCTCGGCCTGCGCCAAAACCTCGCGCTGCCGCTCGACCCATGCCAGGCGGCGCCAGACCGCGCTGGCACTCAGCCTCGCATGCGCCATAACGACAGCGGCGGCCCCCAGCACCATGACCGCCCCGGTCAGGACGAGCCACGCTGCGCTACCCATTCAGATCACCTCCAGGAGGGCGCGGCGAGGCTCGACGCCTGCCAGCTCGAACTTCTCGCGCACTTTGGCGAGGGTCATCGAACTCACCAGTTCGCGGAGCACGTCGTCGTCCCAGCGCCAGCTGTCGTCAGCGTGGTGGTAGGTGCAGAGCGGCATGAGCAGCGGCCTGCCGTCGGGGTCCTCTCGGTTGTCGACCACCAGCGCGAGCGAGCTCAGCCGCCGCACATGGACGTCGCCCTTGACGTAGGCACCGACCTGCATCACGAGATCCACCCCGCTCGAGATCATCTGGCGGATGAGCTGGGGTGAGGTGCCGAGCTCGGAGCCAAGCGCCCATTTCTCGAGCGTCTCGAGTGCCTGGCGTGGGCTTCCGGCATGGATGGTCGTGAAGCTGCCATCGTGGCCGCTGGCCATGGCGTGGAGCATCGGACCGGCCTCCGCCCCCCGGACCTCGCCGACGACGATGCGCTGGGGCCGCTGACGCAGGGCCTCACGGAAGAGCTGCTCCAGTGTTATCTCGCCCCGGCCCTCGACGTTGGCAGCCCGCGCCTCGAGGCTGAAGCAGTCGTCGCGCAGCTCGTGGAGCCAGAGCTCCCGGTCGCTCTCCAGGGTGCAGGTGCGCTCTCCGGCGGGTATCTCGAGGCCGAGCACCCTGGCATCCGTCGTCTTGCCGGACCCTGTTCGACCCGAGATGAGGATGTTGAGCAGCGCCCTAACGGAGTACCGCAGGAAGACCATTGCCCTCTCCGGCATGGCGCCCTCCTTGACCAGGTCCTCCAGCTCCCGGAACCGTCCCAGCTGGTGCTTGCGGATGGTGATGACGAACGGCTCCGCGGTCGGCGGCAGGATGGCGTTCAGTCGACTCCCATCTCGCAGGGTGATGGTGCCCATGGGGTTCCCCGCGTCGATGTGGCGGCCGGCCTGCTCGAAATAGCGCTGGATGATTCGGATCAGCTCACCCTGATCGGCGAATCGGACAGGGAGCGGCTCGGTTCGGTCGGCATAGACCAGCCGCCCGCCCCGAGTGCCGTCGATATGGATGTCCTCGACATCCTCAAGCTCGAGGAGATCGCCGAGTGGACCTAGCGGGCTGTGGGCGATGTAGAGGCGGTGCTGGATGCGGAGGTACTGGACACGGGAAACGCGGGGTAGGCTCGCGTCGTCGGCGGTTCTCGCGTGGTAGTCGCGCACTGCCTTCTCGGCCAGCGCCATGCGGGCGTCGTCGCCCTCCTTGCTCAGCTCTCCGTCCGGATGCTGCCTCTTCCAGTCCAGAAGATCGCGGGCGAAGAGTGGACGCACGGTTTCCTCGACGCGCCTGACCTCCTCCGGAGCGGCGTCTGCCTGGGCGGGCTCCGCGCTCACGCCGACCGCGCCTCGAGCTGCGCTGGCAGGTTTGCGGTCAGGCGGGCCAGCTCCTGCCGATACGCCAGTGCTCCGGCGCCGTGGGTCTGGACGTAGCGCCGGCCGTCCTCCAGCGGGGCCAGCAGGCCGTCCAGGGAGTGGGTGTACTCGATGCGCCGCCAGAGGTCCCGGCACTCGGGCAGGGTCCCGATCGGGGCCAGTCCCGTCTGCACCTTCAGGTACGACGCGGTGTCGCTCATGGTCACCTCGTCGACCCGGTTCAGAACCGGCGCCAGCTTGTCCATCCACGGGACCGCGTCCGCGTCCAGGACGCGCCATGTCCGGTCGAACGCTGCGAGCCCGAGTGGGCTCGGTTGCACCACCCAGATCAGCTGGTCCACGGCGTCGGCGCCGACGAGGTTGGCACGCAGCCTGCCCAGGTCGAGCACGATCACCTCGAACATCTCCGATGCGGTCGCAAGTAGAGCGCTGACGAAGGGCGTCGTGATCTCGGCACCCTGGTCCGGATGGGCGACGCCGGCGACGCAGGCCACTCCGTCGCGCCAGCTCAGGCTCCGCTCCAGATCGGACGAGCGCACGCACCCGAGCTGGAAAGCATGGGCGACGTGGTGCAGGTTGAGCGGCCCGTCGAGGTCGAGGAGCGCGCCCAGCTCCGGCTGAACCGGGTTGAGGTCGACAACGAGGGTCCGCGCCTGAGCGCAGAACTGCGCCGAGAGCGCCACGGCGACGCTGGTCGCGCCGTCAGGCCGCGCCGAACTCACCCCGATCACCTGCGCCCGCCGTGCCACCCCTAGCTCCCCGCCTGTCCTCCGGTGATCGAGTTCGGCTGGCCGGTGCCGGCTGGAACCTGCACCAGCACGATCCCGCCGTGGTCCGCGTACCACTGCATCTGGGCAACGTCCTTGGGTTGCAACTGGAGGTCGGCCGCGCCGCTCTGCACCGCGACGACGACGACGTACTGCAGGGCGATTACGTCGACACCGTCACTTGCGCGGACGACCATCAGCGCAGCGTGGTCCCCGGCTCTGAGGGTGGACGGCATTCGCCGGATGGGAAGGTTCACGGTCCACAGCGCCGAGCCTGGATCGACTGCGGCGACGTTGGCCGGGACCAGGTATCCAGCGCGGACTCCGACCGCCGCCACATGGCCCACGATTTCGGCCTCGTCCTTCTGAAGGACGAGGTTGGAGAGGGCGGTCGTGTCCGGCGTGGCGAGCTGGGTCAGGACCAACTCGTCAGCGGTGATCACGGTTCCGGGGACGATGTCCTGCGCAGCCTTGAGCACGCCGACAGTGGCCAGACGTGCGCCAGGCGGGTGGGCCAGATAACCGGCGGCTGCGGCGGCACCGATCGCCACGATCATGATGCCGGCAGCCCCCAAGGCGGCAGCGACCCTACGCTTGGGACGCACCCCGGCCGCTGAGCGCATCGCAAGAACGCTCACTGCCCTGGCACCGCTTCGGGCTGCGCCTGGTTCACGACGTAGCTCGTCTGATATGTTCGGATCTTGGTTCCGAACGGTGTCCAGCCACCGCCGTTGACGGAGTACTCCACGGTGAACCGCAGGCTGGCCACCACCGAGTAGCCGCTCGGTAGCCCGAATGAGTCGGTCTGATAGGTGTGAACGACGTCGCTCGCCTGCGGGTATGCCTTCCCGATGCTGGACCCGGAGTCGTAGGGCGGCGAACCGTCACCGAAGTCCCAAACAACGTTGGTCAATGCCGCCCGAACGGTCACCGTCAGCGGACCCGCGGTTGCGCTCGCGGGCGCGATGGTCGCGACCCCCTGTCCGAGCCAGAACCAAGCCGGGATGCCGGTTACTCCCGCGTCCGCCGGATTGGCATAGACCCCCAAGCTAGGCCACGGCTGGCGCGAGCTTGCCAGCTGCGCCAGCGCGAGCACGGGGTTGCCGGATCCGGGAGCGCCAGGTGTCGGGTTGGGCACACACACGATGCCCAGTGTGGTCCCGGCGGCCGAGACCATGTCGTAGCCGGTCTCACCGGGTGGGCAGGGGTAGTCTGCCGGCTTGACGTACGCGCTGCCCACCAGCGACATCGTGGGGTGTGCGATCAGCTTGAAGGTGTACCCGCCATCGTGATAGGTACCGCCCCCATTTACGACGCCGCCCTGCTGGTCGTTAATCGAGGCGGCCGCAGAGATACCGCCATCGCCGTAGCCGGCTGTTCCATTTGTGGAACCGCCGGACGTTGGGGCGCCGACGCTCACGGTACCGGTGCCGGGGTTCAAAGACTCCGCCAAGGCTCCAATTGACGCGTACGTCACCACTGCGGCGGCGACGGCTAGCGCCGTTGCCCCTTCCGTCAGTCGCCTCATGACGCGTTTACCTCAGCATCGGCGATGAGCCATCGTCCCCCGAGGTTCACCATCCAGAACCGGTTTACGAAACTCACCCGGCGAGAACTGGCCGTTTGGCTTGTGCTCGCGCTCACCATCGTGATGGTTCCGTTGCCTTGCTCCTCGACGCACCACGAGATCGCTCCTGACGCGTCGTTTGGATCGCGCAAGTGCCCGACGACGACCGTCTGAAGGTTCACTTCATCGCGTTCGACCACTCCCGCGCGGTTATTCGCCTCAATGACATTCGTGGCCGCGGTTAGCGCCCGCCCCGTGGTCGCTCCTGCCAGGGGCGACGCGTTTCCAGCACCGAGCGCCTCGATCTCGATATTCCCGTCCGCAAGAAGGTCGGCCTTCACTTTGGCAGCGTCGGCAACGCGAATCAGGTCAGCCCGGTCGCTGGGATTGAAGGGGTTCTGGACGTACCCGGAAGGGGGGTATGGATGCAGCACCGGGATATTGAGGTAGCGCATGTCGATAGCTCGGCCGACAGCCAACCCGAGAACGACAAGCAGGGCCAGGACGACCGCGAGTCCGACCGCGACGCGCAAGATCCGAGGCTGTCCGCCCCTGATAGACCATGCCGTTGATGGCGAGGCCACTGGCCTCACCGGCCCGCTGCCATCTTCACTCACCCTTCCTGGGGGCCACCATAGTAGCCCCGCCAGGGAGGGGCTGTCCAGTGCAGGCAATCACACGCCCAGCGTAGGAGCGCGGCGTGTATTTGCCGTGCATTGGAGCGGGCCGCACTGCTCCACAGGTATTCGGCCTCGTATTCGGAATCGAGGCGGAGCGTGCGAAGTGGCGTGCAGGCGGCGTGCATCGGTTGGCGATCGCAGTGCGGAGCCCTCCCGGAGAGGAGTCGAGTAGCTCGCGGAGGGGGAATCCCGGGCTAATGTGGCCGACCGTAGCGTGGGGGCAGAGACGTTCGAGGGACAATTCTTCCGCGCCTGCAGGGTCATCGATGGTGTACGCCACGGCGACCAGCGAGTCCCCGTTGAGGCGGCGACCGGGAGAGGCGGTTAGTGCGGTGTAGCAGCCGCCCGGAAAGTCCCCACGGCGTCCAGCCGCATAGGCGCCGCGCACCCCCAGTTCTCGAAGTCCGCACGCCGGATGCACGCTGCCGACACAAGTCGATCTCGCCGGCTAGCCAGAAGCGTTCCACCAGGTCCACCCCCGATGCACGGCAACCGCACGGCCCGTTCCTACGCTGAGGCTCCAAGTCACAAGGAGGTGCTCAGTGGACGCGAAGTCATTGCCCGGGTTCGTCAACTTGTGGTTCCGGGCAGCCATCAGCTCACCCGACGCATCGGCTGCACTCGAGAGGGCGAAGAAGGCCGAGCCTGCTCTGGTGGACGTGGATCTGCCTAGCCTGCCCCAACTGGTGCGGCGCACGCCGGACGGGATGGTTGCGGCCGACCTCCTCGGCGCGGTTGTCAGGAGGTACCAGCTGCGGGACAGCGACGTCTGGGGTGCAGTGGTGCTGGAGATGCTGGCCCCCGCGATCAGGGAAGCGGCAGCGGACATCGTCTCCAAGATCCCAACCGACGACGAGGAGGAGCTCTGTCGCCAGCTGGTCGTCGAGTTCCTGCATGTGGCGGCGAGGACGAACACCGCGCGTTCGCCCCGCTGGCTGAAGCTCAGGATCGTCAGGCGGGCCAGGCGCCGCACAGTTGTCTGGCTCCTGCGTGACCTAGAGGCCGCCGACACCCTCCCGCTGGACGACGAGCTGGCCGTGGCTGCCGATCGGGCGCTCAGCTCGGAGGCGCGCATTCGCTGGGTGGCGCGTCGTCTAGGCGTCTCACCCGAGTACGTGCGCGAGCGACTGGATGAGGAGAGGGCGCGCAGGCGCGAGGGACAGAGGCGGCGTCGTCTGGACCGGGCGGCCTAGCTGGAGAGCGGCGTTAGCCCTGCTCGACGTGCGTCCGCCGTGCGTCGAGCTGGCCGAGCCAACTGCCTTCGCTGGCGCGGCGCCAGTTCGGCCAGCGCCCGAGGCGTGCGAAGTCCGTGCACCGATCGAACTTCGCACGCCTCTACGGCCGAGAACACGGAAAACCCCGGACATTGGGATGGGCGTGAGAAACAAAGGACTTCGAGCGCCCCTGGCTCCGCCGCCCTCGAGCGACTTTCAAAGGGTCATCCGCTGGAGCGGCGGTATCGCGATCGTCGCCGCGCTGTCGACGTCCGTCACCGCGAGCGCCGCCAACGACCTGGCCACCGTGGTGGACAAAACACAGGGTTGGGTGGCGGGCATCGTGTTCGCGCTGGCGACCCTGTTCCTGACGATCGGGGGGGTTAAGTACCTGATCGCGGGCGGTAACCAGCGCCTGGTCGAGGAGGCAAAGCAGTCGATCCGCTCGGCGCTTGCGGGATACGTCATCGCGATCCTCGCACCGGTTCTCGCCGGCATCGTCAAGTCGGTGGTGGGAGGGTGAAGGCCTTCACCTTCCTGCCCATCGACCCCGTCGCCCAAGGCATGACCGCGTGGCTGCAGGGTGCCGCCGCCAGCGCGCTCCCGCTCGGCCTGAAGGCGGCCGGTCTCTTCCTCTTCACGACCCCCGACTTCGCCTCCCAGCCCGTGGTTCGCAACCTCTGGGGGATCACGCTCGGGGTCAGCGACGCCTTCCTCAGCCTCGCGATCCTGGCCTGCGGCGTCCTGCTGATGGCCTCGGGCACGATCGCGCACCGCTACTCCGCCAAGCAGATCCTCCCGCGACTTCTGCTCGGCGCGATCATGGCCAACGCCAGCCCCGTGATAACGGGCTACCTCGTCGGCCTCAACAACGCGGTCGTCCGGGCCCTTGTCGGCGGCGATCCGCTGACCGCGGGATGGGGCGCCATCACCTCGAACGCGCAGGCCGCGGTCGCTGGCGGTTCCGTGGTCGCGGTGCTGGTCACCATCGTCTCAGTCTTCCTCTGCCTCTTCCTGGTGGTGGTCTACCTGGCGCGCGACCTGGTCCTGCTCGTGCTCACGGTGTCGGCGCCACTCGTGCTGATGACGTACGGGGTGCCGAAGGTCGGCGAGCTTGCGGGACTCTGGTGGAGGGGTTACTGCGCCTCCCTCTACCTGCAGGTCGCGCACGCGCTGCTGGTCGCGGTGGCGGCCGGCGTCATGGCCAACCCCGGATGGCTGGGCCTGCCGGGCGGCCTGCCATTCACGCCGGTGGCGGCGCTAGTCGATTCGCTGGTCTTCGTCGCCCTCCTCTACGTCATGGTGAAGATCCCGTTCGCGGCCTACCGTTGGGTCTTCGGCCACCGCTTCACCGAGAGCCCGGTGGTGCGGCGGACGGTGACAGTGGTGAAGACCGGCGCCAAGGCGGCCGTGGCGCTGGCGGCCTGAGCGGTGGAGCCGGTGAGGGTGCCGCAGCACCTGGACCTGGGCGACGTCCTGGCCTTTGGACTCGGTGCCACCGACCTCGTCTGCGTTGGCACCGGGGTGGTGATCGGGGCGTGGCTGCACCTTCACCTGCACTTGGTAATCCAGCTCCGCGTTGCGATCTCCATGGTGCCCGTATCCCTCGGGGCTCTCCTTGGCGTCGGTCGCCTCGGCGACCTCAGTGCACGTGGCACAGCGCTCGTTCTGGCGCGGTACATCGCCCGGCCACGCCGCCTCGTGTACCGCGGGGACGCATGCTGAGGCGCCACCCGAGCCCCAGTGAGCACCTGGTCCCGGCGCGCCGCGTCGAGGGGGGTGCCCTCATCCTCGATGACGGCTCGCTGCGAGCCGTGCTCGACTGCCCGACGCTGGCGTTCAGCCTCAAGGGGGAGGCTGAGCAGCGGGCGGCGGCACAGGCGTGGTCGGCGCTCCTCAACTCGCTCGACCACCCACTCCAGGTGCTGGTCACGACTCGCGCCGCCGGCGAGCCCGGCAGTGCGGTGGACGCGCCGCGGGAGGGCGGGGTACGCGCCCGGCTCGCGGAATCGCAGCGCCACCTGATGACTGGACTCGCCAGCGACCGCCGCCTCGTGAACCGCCGCTTTCTGCTGGTCGTGCCGGTGGACTCCCCGGTTCGGCGCAGGCTCCTCCCGTTCGTGCGACCCGGGACGCAAGACGCCGTTACGCCGGACGGTTCCGCAGAGCTTCTGGAGCGGCGGGTCGGCTGGATCTCGGACGGGATGCAACGCCTCGATATCCGTCCGTCACGGCTTTCTGGTTTCGAGGTGACCGACCTCCTATACCGCGCGCTCAACCCTGACATCGCCGCCGCACAGCCGCTCCGGCCCGGCGACGAGCAGTCCCAATGGCGCGGGGTGATAGCGCCGGCCGCACTGGAGGAGGGCCCGACCGAGGTGCGGTTGGGGGGCCGGCTGGCGCGCACCCTCGCCGTGACCACCTACCCCCAGCTCCTGCGCCCGGCCTGGTTCGAGCGCCTGCTGGGACTCGAGGGAGACGCCGACCTCAGCCTCCACCTCAACCCCATGCCCTCGGAGGCGATGATGGCCTTCCTCACCCGGCGAGTGGCCGAGCTAGCCTCGACCCTCCGCCTGCAGGAAGAGCAGGGGCGGCAGCCCGACCCGTATCGGGCCGCGGCCCTCGGCGACGCGCAGGACCTGCAGGACCGCCTGGCGCGCGGCGAGGAGCGGCTCTTCGCGGTCGGTCTCTATGCCACGCTGTGGGCCGACTCCCGCCAGGAGCTCGACGCCGCGACCTCCAGGCTCGAGGCCCTGCTCGGCTCGATGCTCCTGCGCAGCCGGCGCCTGACCCTGCAGATGACGCCGGGACTGCTGACCACACTCCCGCTCGCCTTCGACCGAATCGGGCTGACCCGACACCTCCCAACCGGTGTGCTCGGCGCCTCGGTGCCCTTCACAGGCAACGACCTGCGGCAGTCCAGCGGGCTGCTGTACGGCGTGCACCCGCAGGCGCGCAGCGCGGTCATGCTCGACCGCTTCTCACTCGTCAACCACAACGGTGTCGTCTTCGGAACCAGCGGCTCGGGTAAGTCGTACCTGGTTAAGGTCGAGCTGATCCGCGCCTGGCTCAGCGGGACCGGGTCGGTGGTGCTGGACCCCGAGGGCGAATACGCGGGTGTCGTGGCGGCGCTCGGGGGCCGCGTCGTGACGATGCACCCCGGGACCGGCGCCGGGCTCGACCCGTTTCGCCTCGACTCGGACGAGCCGGGTGCGCTGAGCGCCAAGGTCGCATCGCTGCTGACGCTGCTCGGCCTCCTCACCGGTGGGCTCACCCCCAACCAGCGAGCGGTGGCCGAGGAGGCAATCTCCTTCGCCTTCGCCTCGCGCGGCTTCTCGGACGAGCGGTCGAACGCGGGGCACGAGCCACCGCGCCTGGACGAGGTCGCACAGGCGCTCACCCGGCGGATGGACCGGTGGGACCGCGGTGTCCGGTCGGAGGTCGAGCAGTTGGCGTTGCGGCTCGGGCGCTACGTGGACGGTTCCGGGCGCTGGATCTTCGCGGGCGGCGCAGACAGCGAGACGAGTCCGGACGCCGACCTCACCGCCTATGTCCTCAGCGCGGTGCCCGAGGAGGACCGGGCGCCGGCGATGTTCGTGGTGCTCGACCACGTCAGGAACCGGCTCGGCAAAGCGGCGCGCAGGCGACTCGTCACGGTTGACGAGGCCTGGCGCCTGATGAAGCACCCGGACAGCGCGGGCTCGGTGCAGGAGTTCGCCAAGACCCTGCGCAAGCGCCGGGCCGGCCTGAGCGTCGTCACCCAGGACGTTCCCGACGTGCTCGCCAACCCGATCGGAGAGGCGGTCGTGACCAATGCCGCCACCCAGGTCCTGATGCGCCAGGCGCCGCAGGCGATGGACCCGCTCACCGAGCTCTTCCGCCTGACCCCCGCCGAGCAGTCATGGCTCCTCGGCGCGCAGCCCGGCGAGGGCCTGCTATTCGCCGACGGCCGGCGTGTGCCATTCCGCTGCGTCGCCAGCGACGAGGAGGACCGGATCATTCGCGCCGCCGCCCCGGGTGCCGGCGCAGAGGAGGTTGCGGCATGAAGTGGGTGGTGTACGGGCTCCTGGCCCTGCTCCTGGCAACGGCGTTCCTGGGCGCGGCCATCGGTGCAGCAGCGAGTCCGTCTGTAGCTGCTCCCGGCGCGGTCGCCGACATCCCGCCTGCGTACCTGGTGCTCTACCAGGACGCCGGTGCGCGCTTCGGGGTGCCGTGGCAAGTCGTGGCAGCCATCGGTCGGGTGGAGTCCGACCACGGCCGCAACCCCGCGTGCTACAGACCCAACTCAGCCGGCGCCGTGGGACCAATGCAGTTCCTTCCAGCCACCTTCGCGGAGTACAGCTGGGCCGCCGGACATCCGGGTGCGGACATCCTCGATCCCGCCGACGCCATCCCCGCAGCCGCCGCGATGCTCGCTCGCAATGGGATGGCAAGAGACGTCCACGGTGCCGTCTTCTCCTACAACCACCTCGACTCCTACGTGAACCTAGTCCTGTCGTGGGCGACCCGCTACGGCTGGTCCATGCCTGCGGACGCCACCGGAGGTGGCGCCTGATGCTGGAGTGGGGACGGGGACAGCACGACGTAGCCCAGCACTGGCACGTGAGGGAGCACGGCCCTATGGGCAGCCTGCCTCCGCTCGAACCGAACATCCCGATCCGCGCCCTCGCGGACGTGCGCATTTACCTGTCCCGGCGCGCGTTCGAACTGGTCCGCCTGACGGGCGGGAGGCTCGCGCGCGTCGACGCCGACGGATTCGTCGTCGACATGGGCGGCGGCAACGAGATCGAGGTCAGGGCGACGCCGTGCGGTGGCGGCACGCCGGACTGCCCCTCGGGTTGGTGACCGGGGTCAGCGACATGAGACACGCGGACACCACCGACGAAACGCGTCAACCAGCGCAGGGAGGAGGACACATGAAGAACCGAGACCCGTGGGAGAGCCCGGACATCCGCATCGAGCCCCTGGGCGGCGGCGCGACATCGGCGGCTCCGCCGGTCTGGTCCGTGATGGTCGACGGCCGCGAGGTGCGGCGCTTCGCCGGCCAGGACCAGGCAGAGCGGTTCGTCAACGAGTCGATCCGGGCGGGACGGCTTTGAGCCAGGACACCACCCTTGACCTGGACGTCCCGGAGCCCGGCCACGTCTACCGCTTGACCGGAGGCCACGAGGAGGCCGCGCTGAGCAACGGCAACAGCTGGGCCGAGAGCGAGGTCCGCTGCCCGGTCTGCAACGGTCCGAGCGCCCCGTTCGATCCTCCGCATCGACCCTGTCGCGCGTGCCAGGCTGACGGGCGGCACCTGGCGGCCGACGGCCGGTGAGCCCGCCTCCTTCCAACCAGCTCGTGACCGCCATCCAGGGAGACGCGCGCGAGGTGTTGAGGCGTCTCCCTGCCGGGATCGTGCACTGCTGCGTGACTAGCCCGCCCTACCTCGGGCTGCGCGACTACGGTCTCGAGCCGGTCGTGTGGGGCGGTGGCGCGGACTGCTGCCACGACTGGGCTCCCGTCTCGTCGCGAAGGGGAGCCACGGCGCGGAGGGCGGGAAGCGTCTGCAGGACCTGCGGCGGGTGGCTCGGGTCGCTCGGCCTCGAGCCCTCGATGACGCTCTACCTGTCGCACGTGGTCGAGGTCTTCCGCGAGGTGTGGCGCGTGATGCGCGACGACGGCGTCGTCTGGGTCAACATGGGTGACTCCTACTGCACCTCCGCTGGCCGCCAGATGGCCGGCGCCGACCTCCTCGAGCGTGGCGACCGGGTCTCCGTCAAGGCGAAGGACCTCGTCGGACAGCCCTGGCTGGTGGCATTGGCACTCCGGAACGACGGCTGGTGGCTTCGGTCCGACGTCGTCTGGAGCAAGCCGAATCCGTTCCCGGAGCCCAATACCGATCGGCCCCGTCGTGCCCACGAGTACCTGTTCCTGCTGGCCAAGTCGCCCACGTATTTCTACGACGCAGAGGCGGTACGAGGGTTGGCGCCAACATTGTCAAGACGGCGGTCCGCCGACGCCGTAGACGGACGCGGACCCAACCTCCGCACGGTCTGGGAGATCCCGACAGAGCGGCACCGGGACGGTCACTTCGCCACCTTCCCGAGGGCGCTGGTGCGTCCGTGCATCCTGTCGAGCACGAGCGAGCGTGGCTGTTGCGGCCGGTGCGGGGCTCCGTGGAGGCGCGTCGTCGAGGTGACCTACGAGCCGCTCGGCCGCCCTGCGTCGTCCGACAGCGTGGGTGACGTGCGCCGGTTCCACGTGAGGACGGGGCGCGTCCAGCAGCGCATGCGCAAGGAGGTGAGGACGATCGGCTGGGAGCCCACCTGCCGGCACGGCGGCGCACCGGTCCCATGCACCGTCCTCGACCCGTTCGCGGGCACCGGCACCACCCTCGCTGTCGCCGCGGAGCTTGGCCGGCGCGGTATCGGCATCGAGCTCAACCCCGACTACCACCGGCTCATGGAGCGGCGCTGGGAAGAGGAGCGGGCCGCTTGAGTACGGCGCTCCGCCTACCGGCCCTTCCACCGCTCCTGCGTCATGGACCGCAGCTCCCGGGCCCGGGCCACGTCGCCCTGGGCGCACTGGCCCTGTTCTTGCTCTCTGTCGCGTCGTCCGTGGCGCTGCGCCGGTGGCGAGAGGGCCACGGTCGCGCCGTCGTCCTCGACGTCCAGGCACCCGACGGCTGCGCCTTCGAGCGCCAGGACTGGGTCGTCTTCTTTCGCAACCTTTACGGCATCGCCGCTCCGTGGTGGAAGCGGGTGGTCCTCGGACAGCCGTGGGTCTCGCTGGAGTTCAGGGCAGGGGCGGACCACCTGCGCGTCCTGTGTTGCGTTCCCGAGCGGCTGGAATCGCTCCTTCGCGTCCACCTCCTGACCGCCCTGCCCGGCGCCGTCGTCAGCCAGCGAGAGGAGCAGCCATGCGGGCTGGATGGTCATGTCGCCCGATCGCGGCTCAGGCTTTGGCGCGACTCCCTCTACCCGCTGGCCGAATCGCGGCACGACGCCCTCCGAGGCGTGCTGTCGGCGCTCGCGGCGGCCGGCGACGGTGTGGTGCAGCTCGTCGTCGCTCCCGACGTGGGTTGGCAGCGAGAGGCGGCGCGGCGCCTTCTACGCCTGTCCCGTGGCGAGGGTTCCCGTCGCGGAACCGGAAGCGCGCTGCTGCGCGCCTTCCTTGGGCTCGCGGTGGGTGCCTTGACGGAGGTGGCCGACATCTTCCTGCCCGGCTCGGCTCGGTCGTCGAGCCCCGTCAGTCCTCTTCCGGGCAGAGCGGCGGCGGCCGACAGGCCTCCCTCCGAGAAGGCCGGCGAGCCGGGCTACAGGGCGGAGCTCCGCCTGCGACTCTCGGCCACCTCGCGCGCGGAGGCTCGACGTCGCATGCAGACGCTGACCTCGGCGTTCCGCGCATTCGACGGCGACAACGGGCTGCGTCCCTGGCGTGTATGGCTCGGCCGCCGCTTCGACCGGACGCTGGAGGACCGGGCTGCACCGAGGGCCGGCATGACGCTCACGGCGTCGGAGCTGGCGAGCCTGTTCCACCTGCCCGTGGAGGACGCTCGCCTCGAGCTGGCACCGGTTCGCCGCCTGCCGAGCGGACACCTGCCCGCAACGGGCAGGCTCGTCTGCCTCGCCGAGGACGCCGCCCGCACGCCGGTCGTGCTGAGCCAGGCCGACGCGCGCCACCACAGCCACCTGATCGGAGCCACCGGCGCCGGCAAGAGCACCCTCCTCCTCACCAGCGGCCTCGACGTCATCGAGGCCGGGGATTCGGCGCTCTTCGTCGTCGACTCCAAGGGGGACCTTGTCCGCGACCTCGAGGAGCGGATTCCCGAAACGCACCTTGGTCGGGTGATCGTGATCGACCCATCGCAGGGGGACTTCCCAGTCGGTCTCAACGTGCTCGAGTGCGACGATCCCGAGCTCTCAGAGGTGGTGTGCGACTCGGTTGTGACCATCTTCCGCAAGAGCTACGAGCGATACTGGGGGCCGCGCACCGACGACGTGCTGCGAGCCGCACTCCTGACACTGCTGCGCAACGGTGACGCCACGCTGTGCGACGTCCCCTTCCTGCTGCAGCAGGCTGAGGGCCGGAGCGCCTACACGGGCCAGCTGGACGACCCCGTCAGCCTCGGCTCCTTCTGGCTCGACTTCGAGCGGTCCTCCGAGGGTCAGCGGATGCAGGCGGTCGGTCCCGTGCTCAACAAGCTCCGCGCCTTCCTCTTCCACCGCAACGTCCGCAACATGCTGGGCCAGGCGCGCTCGACCCTCGACATCGGGCGGGCAATGGACGAGCGGCGCATCGTCCTCATCTCGCTGGCCAAGGGGCAATTGGGCGAGGAGACGAGCCGACTCCTCGGGTCCTTCCTCGTCGCGCGCATCTGGCAGGCGGCGATGGCTCGTTCACGGCGCAGCGAGGCCGACCGCACCGACGTCAACCTGTTCCTCGAAGAGTTCCAGGACTACCTCAACCTGCCCAGCAGCATCGACGACGTGCTGGCCCAGGCCCGCGGCTACCGCCTCTGCCTGACGCTCGCCAACCAGCACCTGGGACAGCTGACCTCCAGCACCCGGGAGGCGCTCTCCGCCAACGCCCGCACCCGGGTCGTGTTCCAGGTCGGTCAGGAGGACGCGCGCTACCTGGCCCGCGAGTTCGAGCCCTGGATGACCGAGCAGCAGCTGCGCAACCTGCAGCGCCACCAGGTGGCGGTGCGGCTCTGCGTCGACGGCCGGACCGAGCCCCCGATCACCGGGCTGACCCGGCCGGCGCCGCCAAGCCTCGGCCCCGAATATGCCGCCCTCGTCGTCCGGCAGTCGGCCGCGCGCTACGGCCGCCGCCGCGCGGTTGTCGAGGCAGAGATCGCGGCTCGGCTACGGGCCAGTGGCTTCGATCTCGGCGCGGGAAGGGAGGCGGCTTGAGCGAGCCAGCCCGGTCGTCACATCAGTCGCCCCATCCGTCGTTCCACGGAACGACCGATGCCTTGTATACGCCTGATGCGCATTCGCTGGTCAGACTGCCTGATCAGGTCCACAGGCGACTGACCCTCATCCGCCAAAGCGACCCCGCGGCAGACCTCCGACCGACACCAGGGCAGCGTGAGCGGTTACTCGACCAGCTGACTTCAAGAGACATCGCCATCCTGTCCGCGCTGCTCAGCTACCGCTACCTGGACCGTGGTCATGTCCAGCACCTCTTCTTCTCCGGCACTCGTCGCTCGCAGGCGCGGGTCAACTGGCTGCGACGCGAACACCTCGTCAGGCAGTGGACGGCAATCCAGTCCCCTGGCTGGCGGCGTCTCGACTCGGTGCTGCTGCTCTCCAGCCGTGGTGCGGTGGTTCTGAGCGCGGCGCGCGGCGAGGACCCGGCCCCGGCCCTCCGCCGGAGCCTCCACGCTCGCGATCATTCGGCGTTCCTCGTCCACGACCTCGAGGCCAACGGCTTCTTCGTCGGTCTGGCCGCGGCTGCCGCCCTGCTGCCCGACGCCGGCCTGTACCACTGGGTGGGCGAAGCGGCCTGCCGGGATCGCTTTGCGGCGTGGGGCGCCCCGGTCGCGCCAGACGGCTGGGGGCGCTACCTGACGGCTCGTGGCGAGGTGACCCTGATGCTGGAGTGGGACCGGGGCACCGAACCGGCGAAGCGGCTCCGCTCGAAGCTGCGCGGTTACGTGCGCTGCTTCGCAGGCGACGGCGACGCGCACCTCAACCATGTCCTCGTCGTCACTCCGACCGAGGGCCGGGAGGCCGTCGTACGGGAGGCGATCGAGTCCGTGGTCCCTAGGTCCGCTGCCGTGCCCTCCTGCCGCTTCTGGACTGCGAGCCAGCGACTCCTCGCCGAACTGGGCCACCTCGGCCCCGTTTGGAGCGACGGTGGCGCCGACCGCCGCAGCCTTCCCACCTTCGAGATGCGAGCGCGGTCGGCGCGCCGCGTCGAGGACTGCATCGCAAAACCCCAGTGGTGGGAACGGCGCCCGGGCGGCGGGGAGGGCGCTTGATCCTCCGTCTCGCACGCGCTTCAGTCGCTACGGCCGCCGGGGCCGAGGGAGCCTCCTCCGCACTCGTCGAGCTGGTCCCGATCCGGACACAGGAGGCGAACCAGCTTCTTCTCCGGTGGGGGCACCGACCGCTGCCGGCTGGCCGGCCCTTCGGCCTAGCGGCCTACGCCCTAAGTGTCGGCGGCCGACCGGTGAGCGTGGCCGCATCTGCAGCCACCGACAGGATCGCCCGGGCGGGGTGCTTCCGCACTCGAGTTGTGGAGTGCGTTGGGCTCTGCTCCGCGCCCGGGTGCGATTGGGCGGCTCCGGTGATGCTCCGCCTCTGGCGTGAGGTCTGCGCCCGGAGGTGGCCTTACTGGCCCGTCGACGCAGCAGTGGCTCGGACGGCGACGGGCGACCAAACGGCTGAGATCTTCAGCCGTGACGGGTGGGAGTCGTTCCTGTTGTGCCGCGGCGGCGCTGACGACATGACCGAAGCGGGTAGTTCGTCGACCCTCTGGGTCTGGAGGTTCGCCGACGACACGGCGGCGATTGAAGCGGAGTCGACGTCGCGACCGTCGAGAGAAGAGGCGAACATCCTCGTCCTCCCGGCTGTGGGGTGCGGGGATACAGGCACGAGGTCCGCGTGACGCGAGATCCAGAACTCGTTGTGCTCGACGACGCGGTCTCCGTCTACGTCGGTGACGCCAGGGCGGCACTCCGTGCCATGCCCGCTGCATCGGTCGACGTGTGTGTCACCTCGCCGCCCTACTACTCGCTGCGCGACTACCACGTCGCCCCCTCGATCTGGGGTGGCGATTCCGATTGCGAACACCGCTGGGGCCTGCCCGAGCGGGGGAGGCGCAAGGACCTGCTCCCGGCGGAGGAGACGACGGCGGGACGGGTTGGCACGTCCTCGGCTCAGGGCACCGCGGCCACCAGCGGCGGGCGCTACTGCGTCGACTGCCGCGCCTGGCTTGGCTGCCTGGGCCTCGAGCCCACTCCCGACCAGTACGTACGGAACCTGACCTCCGTGCTGCGTGAGCTGAAGAGGGTGCTCAAGCCACAGGCCACGCTCTGGCTGAACCTCGGCGACAGCCACTGGGGCGCGCGGTCCGACCTTGCGTACAAGCCCAAGGACCTCGTCGGCATCCCGTGGATGGTTGCCCTGGCGCTCCGTGCCGACTGCTGGTACCTGCGCTCGGACGTCATCTGGGCCAAACCCAACTGTCAGCCCGAGAGCGTCCGCGACCGACCCACCCGCGCTCACGAGTACCTCTTCCTGCTGTCGCTGCAGGAGCGCTACTTCTACGACTGGTGGGCGGTGCGCGAGCCGTGCATCAGCGGACCCTCCGATGTCCGCAAGATGCGGGAGCGCCGCGAGCGGCTGGGAGGACTGCGAGCGGGGCTTCGTGATCCTTTCGTCAGTGCGTCCGCTGCAACTCCGCTGGGAAGGAAGAGAGCGGTCGGCAGCCCAGAGGGCCGAAACCTGCGCTCGGTGTGGTCCATCGCCACCTCGCCTTACCCGGCAGCCCACTTCGCGACCTTCCCCGAGCGCCTGGCCGAGACCCCGATCCTCGCCGGCAGCAGCGCGCGTGGGTGCTGTCCCACCTGTGGTGCTCCATGGGAGCGGGCGCTGGAGACCAGGCGACGCGCCGGCCACGCGCCGCGGCTCGACGAGCGGTACTTCAAGTGCGGCGGGTCCGGGCGGCAGCCGACGTCGCTCCGTGTCGAAACAGGATGGCGGCCGACCTGCGACCACGGAGAGGAGCCCGTGCCCGCGACCGTGCTCGACCCGTTCGCCGGTTCCGGGACGACGCTGGCCGTGGCAAGGCGTCTCGGACGGCGCGCCATCGGTGTCGAGCTGAGCCCGGAGTATGTGCCGCTCATCCGGGATCGCTGCGCTGTCACGAGTACTCGGCGCGAGGCAGCGTGAGGAACGAGCACCACTGAACCGCCCGCAATGGGCAGAGGCATCCCGGTCACCGTGGCAGGGGATATCGAGTCAGCTCACACACACAGGAGGGATGTGCATTTGTCGGACGAGAACAGCGCAGCGAGAGGGCCGCGTTTGCGCAGAGGACTAAGAGTCCGCGACCGCAAATGGGGCGGCATCTCCGTTGGGACGGTCACGTCGGTTCGCGGCGACAGTGTCTACGTCGCGTGGGCCGGGACGATCGTTGAGGACGAGCTGACCCCCGAGGACGTCGTGGTCATTTCCGAGGAGGAGTTCCGAGCAGCTGTGGGGTCGACCCATCCGCGGCCCGGAGAGACAAGCTGATGTACCTGCACAGCGCGGCTTTGGGCCAGGCCGCGAAGGAACTCGCCGCCGAGAAGCCACCCTTCGGCCCCGGCCTCAGCACCGAAGCGGCTCAGCAGGCCGCGCGCGTCGAAGTCTGGGCCACCGCATTCAGCGACAGCGGCGAGTACACCGAGTTCCGGGTGTGGGACGCCCACGAGCGCCAGATCGCGACGGTCAGGGTCAACGGCTACTGAACGGGAGGAGGGAGACGATGGGAGAGATCCGGGTGCCTGCCGACGTTCTCGAGGGCCTGGAGTTCGTGCGCGACTCCGGCGAGACCAACATGCTGGACCGCTCGGCGGTCGAGCAGATCGCGTTGCGCAACGGGTACTCGGCCGCGGCCGCATGGGTCCGCGCGAACGGCAGGCTCTACGCCGAGGGCGTGTTCCGCGGCTTCGAGGCCGAGGCGTGATGCGCCTGTACCGCCTCGTCGAAACCTGGAGCGATCAGCGGGTGCCCCCGGCGTCGATCGAGGACTTCGCTAACGCAGAAGATGCCCGGCAGTACATGCTCGGCCGCGCGAATCCGATGATCACGCCACAAGCCCGACGCATTGACGTTCGCTCCGACCACGTGAGCATCGAGTACGCCGATGGCGCGACGCTCCTCATCCAGATTGAGTCGTACGAGTACCCCGGCACCGATGGGCGCTAGGTGCAAGTCGTGCGGACAAGAGATGACGCGGGCCGCATCGTGCCTCGCGCCGGGCGTCCTCGAATTCGGCGAGGAGAAATTCAGCCCGGTCAGGTATGGCGAGGAGGATTCGGACTGGGGCGCGAGCAGAGGTGATCGCTGCCCTGACTGCGGAGTCCTTCCGGGCGGGTTCCATCATCCAGGCTGCGACGTCGAGCGGTGTCCGCGTTGCGGCGGTCAGGCTTTCGGTTGCCCCTGCTGGGCCCTCCTGCGCGGTCTCACCTGAGCAGCGACCGAGACGGGACTCAGATCCGAGACTCTGTAGCCACGCCGACCTAGCCATGCCGCCCGATCGGCGCCCAATCGGTCTGGGGCGGCCCCTGGCGCCTAGCAGCCAACCCGGCGGCTGTGGGGGCCGTATCGCCGCAGAAGCCGCCCCAGGCGCTCCCCAAGGCCCGCGACGCGGCGAGGCCGCGATCGGCGACTTGAGATCCGCGCCCCGCAGAGGTAGGGGTTCTCTCCCCAAATGAGACGAGGCGCCGGTCAAGGGGCGGCGCCAAAGGAGGAACTGACATGGTCGAGACCATCACGAGTCCGACGACCGAGGTCTGCCCGCAGTGCGGGTCGGAATTGGCGGTCGGCATTCTCGAGGCGTACGCCGCGCAGGAGCATCCGGCCGGGACAACCTGTCCTGAGTGCCCGCGCAACGGCGCGCGTAAGTCCGGCAACGCCCCGTCCAAGCCACCCACTGCGGCCCGGGATGCCGCAAAGGACAAGTCCGCGCGCCCGTCCCGCACTTTGGCGCGGGCAGCGTCCGTCAAGGGCGCTAGGCACACGCAGCGCGACGAGGCGCCCAAGTCGGCGGACCGCAAGAAGAAGTCCGCTGCTTCGCAAGCGGCGCCGGCTCCGAAGTCGCAAAACCTTCGCCCGGGCGAGTTGGAGAGGCTGGTCCTCGATTACGTCTCACGGCAGCCGGGCCCGTTCAGTCCGACTCAGCTGGCGAAGGCGCTGAACCGCTCCTCGGGCGCCGTTGCCAACGCCCTCGATAAGCACGCCAAGGTCGGCACCCAGGTGAGGGAGACGAGTCACAAGCCCAAGCGTTACGCCGCGGTCGCCGCCGCAGAGACGGCGGTCCAGAGCTGAGACACCCAGCAGCGGGTAGCGCGCGTCGCCGGTCACCCGGTGACGCGCGCCCCGCGTTCGGAGAGCGGAGGGCTGCCTTCGGCCAGGGTTCGGATCGACCGAGACTGACCGTACTCCGCCTAGAGGCATCCGACGTCGAGCAGGAGCAGCACGCCGAGCACGCACAACCGCGCTCGACACCGCTCACGCTCGTGGAGGTCAGGGTGATCGACCAGTCACCCGCCGAGCGCAGGCGTCGGGCGTCGCTGGCTGCGACCCTTCTGCTCGCTCTCACGCGCGCGGACCAGGCGCACGAGACCGACGATGTCGCGGCATAGCGCCAGCCCACCGGTCGCCCCGCCCTTCGACCTCCACATCCTGTGTCGCCTCTCGGTTGCAGAGAGCGAGGACGGTGAGAGTCTCGAGGCGCAGGTCGACCAGGCCAAACGGGACGCTGCGCAGGTGCTAGCGACCGACCTGGACCGGATCACCTTCGTCAGCGGGCCGAATACAGACCGGCCTCCCGGCCCTTCGGGGCCGGTCGTGAAGGTAAGCGCGTGCTACATCTCCGGTGGTTCTAGCTGGGACGAGCGGCGCGACCTCCAGGACGTCCTGGACGACGCGCGACAGGGGCGGTGTACCGCGGTTCTCACGCCGAATCTCGATCGCGTGGCGCGCAACGTCGAGGTTGCGGAGCGCTTCCGGCGCGAACTGCTCGCGGCTGGCGTTCGCACCATGTACGAAGGTCGCGCACCTCACGACCTGGCCGACGACAACCAGGTCTTCATGTACGGCATGCGGGCGCAGTTCAGCGCCTACGAGCGCGCGGTCATCACCCGCCGCAACTTCTCGGGGCACATCCGCGCCGCGCGCGAAGGCTTCTACGTGGGCGGCAACATCCCCTTCGGGACGACGCTCGAGGCGACTGGCCTTCGCTCCAAGAGCCGGCGCTACCGCATGTGCCTGGACTCTGAAGAGATGGATGTGGTGCGCGAGCTCTTCGCCAGGCGTGCTGCGGGGTGGTCGCTCGATGCACTCTGCGACTGGACGCGCGACATCGGAGTCATGCCCAACCCGCACCACTACCGCTCCTCCGGGCCGGGGCTCAGCCGCACGCACATCGAGTACATCCTCAAGAACGACTTCTACGTCAGCGGCGACTTCAGGTTCACTGTCACGGCGCCAAGGTGGGGACGCGAGGTGGTGGTCCAGCACTTCGAGATCCCCGATCCCGTGAGTCGGGACTTGTTCGACCAGCTCGCGGCGGCGCGTGCCCGCCGCACGGGCGACCGCCAAGATACCGGTGCGTACCTGCTCGCCGGACTGGTCGTCCACCGCGAGAGTGGCACCGCGTTCCGTTCGGCGACGACCAAGACCTCACGTCGCCGGCACTTCTACTACTACAACCCCGCCTGGGGAGCCGCCAGGCGCAGGCTGTACGTCCAGGGCAAGCTCGACGCCGCTGCGCTCACGCCTTCCGGCGCAAACCACCCCGTGTACTCGAGCATCAGCCGGGAGGCACTCCATCAGCTCGTGCTCGAGGAGCTGGCCAGGCTGGCCCAGAAGCCCGATCTGATCGCTGAACTCGTCGAGGCGGAGGACGCGCGGCGTGCCTCCGATTCGTCAGGCGAACGCAGCGCGCACCTGCGCAAGTTGGCCGACGTGGATGAGGCCCAGGCGGCAGTCGAGCGCTTCCTCGAGGCCTTTGCCACGGGCGTGCTGCCGATGACCCCTGAGACAACTCGGAAGCACAGGGATCTTCAAGCGCGGGTCCGGGCACTCGAAACCGAGGCCGCGCAGCTCCGGTCCGCCAAGCGCGCAAACCGAGATGTCCCTAACCGAGCGGAGGCGATCCGAGCTGCGCTTGCAGCATTTCCGGAGCGCCTCAGCGTCGCCCCCATGCGCCAGCGTCGCGCGCTGGTCCAGGCGCTCGTGTCCCGGGTCTGGGTTGACGACCTTGGTGGCGTGACGATCGACCTCGCACTCGGCTGATCATCCGTGGGCGCGTTCGGCTCGCCTCCTCACGTTGCCCAGCCGCGTGCCCTTGACTGCTCCGCAAAGCAGAGCTAGGGTCCCCCCCCGCTTTGCGCAACCGAAACGCTACGGACATGGGGCGATGACGGGGCCGCAGCCACTTGGCAGGCTGCTGCCCCTCGCCGAAATGTGCAACGTTGACGTGACCCTCGAGATGCTCGAAGTCGACGAGGAGCCTTCGAGCGGTCCGACGTCGAGTACCGCTCTCCGCGACTACGCGACCGCCCTCGCCACCCGAGTGAATCGGACGATCGTGCAGGTCGCCGCCCTCGAGCGACGCGGCTGGAAGGCGACATACATGGAGGAGCGTGGGTTGTTGGCCGTGAACGCTATCAAGACCGTGGCTCAGGTCGTGGCGGATCTCGCGGCGGCCGGCGTGGATGATGAGCATGACCTAGTCGTGTGGCATGAGGGTGAGGGGACACCCGCAACTCTGCACGAGGGCCGGATCTTAGTGGCGGCTCTTTAGCGGGGCTTCAGGTCTGCCCGGATCTACCAGCCGCGGCACGACTCACTTTGGAAGCGTCTGCATGGCAGTGGGGCCGGGGAGAGCTGACCTCGTCCTTCGAGTAGCACGGTTGACCCAGATCGATCAGGAGACCATGATCGGGGTCGTGGAGGACTTTGACATCATGTCCGCTGCGCAGGTCTGGGGAGTCGCGCGTGAACTTCTCGGGCAGGGGTACTCGGCGGACGAGCTACAAGAGATTCGACAATTCACGTTGGATGTTCTCCGGCAAGCTGGGAGAGCAGTCGGCAGTGCCCACCCACTTCGCGAACCAGACGGCACGCCGATTATGGCCAAGGCGTATGTCGGCAGCGGCAGGTTCTTCAACGTCGGAGCCTCAGCCAAAACACTGGTTGGATTCGCTATTGCCATGTTTCTCGGGCATCCGAAGCAGGCAGTAGTCGGCCTCAAGAGCCTCGTCAAGTTCGACGGCAGGTTGCGGCCCCACCTCATCACGATCTTCGCGGAACTCGAAGGCCTTCAACGCGATGTATTCGACGCGCTGCATCGTGGGTGGAAGGAGTGGGTAGTGGTCAACTACGATTTCCAGAACGATCCTGACAAGCAGGACCATGCATACGGGCACGTTTGGCCGACGACGGCGGAGATAACTGCAATGGTCGGCAAGGATCCGGCCGAGATTGCGACAGCATTGGCGCAACTGCTGGAGGAAGGGATCGTGAAGGTTGAAGACGGCCGCTGGGCAATCGTGTTCTGACGAAGGCGAGTTGCTCCCCGTCGTGGGACACCCGATGAAGGATTCGTTCGTGGAACTTATCCTGGATACGGGCGACTACATGTGCCAATGGGAGTTTCCCAGTTCCCCTTCTGATCCCACGGTCCGCGAACCGTTCGGCAGCATCACCCTTGGCGCTCGCATTCTTCCTCTCGGCCACATCTACGGCGATGTCCCGCATCGCCGCATGGACGGTACCGTGAGCTTTCCGCAAACGGTCGAGTACCCCGTGGTATTCGGACGTCTTCAGAACAACATGGACATCGTTCTCGTCGACGCGATTGTGGAGCCATTCATGACCGACTCCGGTTTCCTGCGCGGCAGCCGAGCCATGGTCGGTCTCGGGATCAGAGAAGTGCCGGATCAGCTCTACTCCCGGTGCCGAGTGCAAGTCACTGGGTTGGACCCGTTCTTCGGCCAGCCCCCGTTGCGCGAGACCGTCACGCCCCGGAACTCACCCTTTATCGATGGTGCCTTCAGCGTTCGCGGTAATCCCGCATCCACTCATGTGTGGAATGACGACGGCATTGGGATTCGGTGCTCATACGACATGCAGGCAGATGGCCTGAACTTCTATCACCATGAACTCCGCTTCTTTCCGGTTGTGACGCTGAATTCCCCCGAGCCGCTTTCAGTCGATGGATGGCTCGACGAATGGGTGTCACCCCTTGTGTGGCTCACAACCTTGGCGACGGGACAGGTGCAGGAGGCCACTTACGTGGGGCTCAAATCGACCTCAGGAGTAACCTCCTCGCAGGGCGCGACCGAGGTCACAGCCCAAGTCTTCGGACCATGGATTTCCCAGGCACCGTATGCGTCGACCGGAAGGCGTGTCGACGAATTGGGGCGCCCACTCGAGTCTGTAATCAGCCTCGCCGAGTCGAGTCTGTCGCTGCCATCTCTGATTCGGCAGTCAAAGGCGATCGAAGCGACATCCAATCCGTTCCCTGAGCTCTACCGGCTCGCATTGATACCGGATTTGCCAGAGCGCGCGCGTTTCCTTTATCTGCTGCAGGCGTTTGAGGGACTACACGGGTTCGAGAACGATGCGCAAGACGAGGCCGATGCGGAAACGCATCGTGCTAGACGCAGCGCGATCCTGAACGGATTGGCCGGCGCGCTGGAACGCGAGGACATCCAGTATGTCCGAGAAACATGGCCAAGCCGACCTCCGAGCAACCTCGCTCGTGTCCTCGCCAAACTCAACGTCGCATTGCCCGCCGCAGCCGCATCCGCCGTGGAGTCCTTGCGAACGACCGAACTCGCGCGTGCCTACCCCTCGGAGACAAGTGTCTATGAGATGCTCCGCCTTATTCGGAACGACCTTGCGCACGGTCGCCGCAGTTATTCTGACTCCGTCCTAGTGCCGTGGAACCGCCTCTTAGATCGACTTGCACGCGCCCATATGCTCAGGCTTCTCCGTTGCCCGCAATCCATGGTGGAAGATGCGCTCGTCGCGACGGATTGAGTTTCGCGTAGTGCCCAGCCCATCTAGGACGGCGACGGTTGCATCAGGCGTGGTTTTGTTCCAAGACCGAGCCTCGCAGACTTGCTTGGACCTGCTGTTCACGGGTCACGGCTCGCGGGTGTCCCGCAATCGTGAAGCGGCCGGGTAATCGCCGAGTGAGGCGCACGGTCTCGTTTGCCAGCAGCAACCTCGTCGGTAGGTGCCGGGGGACAGGCTGGAGATGAGGGCGCGAGTCTTTCTGTTCGATGGGGAGTCCGGACATCATCGTTTCGCGGGCGAGGTTGATGCCCATACTCCGGACGATGTGTGGTATCTCGCAGAGGCTGAACCGCAGCTTCTCGGGCGGAGGCTTCAGGGCGGCGATGTGGTCTATGTCTCCGATGTGTACGCCCAGCTCGACGGAGACGGAGGATGGCACCAGATAGCTCCGGGCGAGCTGACGAAGCGGCTCTACGGTCTGCTCCGCCGATGAACGACGATTCGGAGGGTGTCCGCGCGAAGGCGCGGCGCGACAGGGACGCCGCCAATGAGCGCCGCCGATGGATAATCGACCTTCCATCGGGGCGACAGCGCATCCTGACGTGGTCCGAAATACCGACCGAGCGGCGCAGTGCCCCATTTGTGTATGTGTGGGAGCTTGCCAGATCGCTGGGCAGTGAGAGTGCGTACGAACTGTCCCTCTGACGTGTTTCCGCCGCCCATGCGAGCCCGCTTGCGATCCGGGCATCCTTCTGTAACAGATATTTGAGTACACGTCGGACTGGGCGGATGAAGGCGTGCGAGCGGAACCTCAGGGCCTGACCCATTGGTCAGGGCTGGTCGCCACCCTCCACCTGTCGCAGGCTGCCATCGCCAGCACGTAGCTGACATCCGTCACACCGGGCGGGATGTCACCGGCGAAGCTCTCCTCGGTGAGACGGGGGAAATCGTCCGCGACACGATACATGCGCTCCTCCGCGATTCGATAGCGAGTGCTGTGGCGTTCGCGGTGGGCAGGACTGTACCCGCGCCTGCTCAGCTTCTGGTCGAGCTCGCGGAGCGCCATCGGATGTGACTCGAGAGCTGTTCGCGCCTGGTCGACAAGCGAAGGCAGGGTGTTGGCGGCCAGCAGGTCTCGCGACAGCCTGAGGCTGAAGAGGAAGAGCTGCCCCGACTCTGGCGCGCTCAGCTGGTCCAACGCAGTGATGCGGTGGGTGGCGCCCCCCGGCGCGCGAGATGCCGTCGTCTTCACCTCGACAGAGAACGAGGGCCACTGAAAGTCGTGTCTTGCCATGTCGGACCCACTCCACGCCGACACGGACTCATCGCTGACTCCAATCCAACGAAGTAGGAACCACAGCTCGCCAAAGAGCCCGAGCGCGTCCAGCTCGCCAAGGCGATCAGGGTCAACATCCCAGAACCACCGCCACTTCGCGAGCAGCTCGGTCACCATCCGGGGCCGGGCGTCATACGGAGTCGTCTCCGCAACCGTGGCAATGTCAGCAGCGACGGCGGCGAAGGTCGATGTGATCTCCCTCTCCAAGCACACTATGTCGACATAGCTCGCCGCCTTCTCGCCGGCCACCCGAAGCGAGCCGATCGTTGTGCTCAGGCCATGGGTGTCAACCGCGGTCAGCTCCGCAGCCTCCGGAGCCAGAAGGAGAAGGTGGGGGCGCTCATGGACGTCAAGGGCGGCCCAGATGTCACCTGACGCGGCGATGCGCCTGCCCTCCAGCTCGCCCTCCACGACCGGAGGCCCAATCGTCCGCCAGATTGCCTCGAGTTCGTCGGCGGTCATCGTCTCCTGCTCGCGGGGCCCGTGACGTACTCCACGGTGGCGGCGCTCTCTGAGGCCGGAAACGAGATCGCAACGCCGATCACCGTTCGCCCGCGATCCGGATCATCGAACAGACGAATTCTGTTCTTTGCATTGGCTCCGGGCGTCGAGTACCTGCTGATTGGATATATCAGGAGGAGCCCCTCCTCCTTGGGACGCTTGGCGCGATAAGCATCGCCCCTCGTCGGGAACTCCCCGGCCCGGCTTCGGTCCTCAGCATCCTGGATGTCCGCTCTGCTCAGACCGAAGGTCTCATCGTCCGGGCTTGTGATGATGCCGACTGAGGAGGGGTCGTTGCTCAGGCGGCTGCGGTTCATGGTCGGCACGGGACCGAAGTCCTGAATTGCCAGGTCTTCTCCGCCCAGGTCCTCGCGGCCCCGGTCGGGCGAGCATACGACGATACGCCACCGGGTGAGTTCGCCGTGTCTGACCTGTTCCGAGATGTACCGCTGAACCGTCGGCATATCGGTCCGCGCCGTATCGACGACGCGGAGCTCGTCGAGGTACCGCTGGACCTGAGCCGCTCCGATGTCCGTCCAGCAGGGCCGCTGACCATCGGCGCTCGGTCGACCGAGTCCGCCAAGGAAGCGCCGCGTCGCCTCCAGGTTCTGATCGAGCCAGGATGGGTCGTTGAAGCGGAACCTCAGCGTCTGGACCAGTTTGCCGCCGTAGGACTGCTGCACCGTCTCGGCGTCCCGCATCTTGTTCTTCGCGGTGACCAGCATGACGGGGTGAGTTCGGACCCGCGGGGCGAACTGAAGCGGTGTGACCCCCCGCTTCTCGTACAGGCCGATCTCCCGTCTCAGTTCCTCCTCGGCGGTGGCCAGATCGTGAAAGCACTGCATCAGCAGCTCGGTGCTGTAGATGCGGGTCAGATCGATGTACTCCCCGCGATAGCCGAACCAGCGACCCATCTGCAGCAGGGTGTCGTAGTAGAGCGTCTCGCGAACGTAATAGGACACGAGCAGTCCGTCGATCGTCACGCCGCGTGACAGCTTGTTGCCTCCCACCAGCACCGCCTTCAGCGTCGGCTCCGCGTCGAAATCAATCGTGTGCTGGGTGTCCTGGTTGAGCACGCGAACTGGGATGCCTTCGCGGAGGAGCTCATCGAGGCGCTCCTCGAGCGCCTCGAAGGGGACACAGAGGTTGAGGTCGATCGCTGCCGTGCGCCGATTGAAGTTCTCATTCCAGAGGGAGCGCATGCGGGGCAGAATCTCGTCGCGATCGTATCGCCACTGTTGCCGGATCAGCGCGAGCTCCGCATCTATATCGGCGGCGAGGGGGTTCTGCATCGCGCGACGCTGGTCGGTGTGGATGAGCATGGTGCAGGGCACGTCCTCCCCGGCGCGATGAAGGTGGGCGGCCGCCGCGAGAACGTAGTCGAGCAGGGCGCGCCGCAGGCTGTCCGGCACGGTCGGCACAAACCCTGCCGCGCGTCCGCGCGGCGGTACCAGGAGGTCGATATCGATGTCGGGCACCATCTCGACCACATCCATCCCCTCCGTCTCGGCATCGTCAGCGTCCCCCGGGACGGTGTCGCGACCGAAGAGACGCTCGGTGCCAACATAGGTGGGACCGGGCGGGCGCGGCAACGAGATGATGAAGTCCCTCGGATATAGATCCTCGCCTGCGGTGACGTCGATCGCATCGGGATCGATGAGGACATTCGCGAAGGGGGTCGCGGTGTACGCCACATATGAGCGACGGGCGAAGAGGCGCAACAGCAGTCGGACGCGCTTGTTGATGACCGAGGGGTCGAGCTCGTCCTCGGTCACCTCGTCGCCCTCGTAGTCATCTGCGTTCAGGTCGACCAGCTCCCTCGGAGCTCGGTTGCCGCGTGTGTTGATCGACGCGAGATCAGCCTCGTCGTCGATGACCAGGACAGGCACATGGTCCGGGACCTTCCCCCTCATCCATGTGATCAACCGGTCCAGCCTGCTCTTGTTCTTCTTGACGACCAGGATCACGTGGTCATTCCCTTGGAGAACGGCGGCGTTCATTGCATGGGGGTTGAAGTCGCCCCATGGCTCCGCATTGGTCATCCAGACCCAGCGGCGCCCGGGCTCAGGTGTGCCGACGCCCGGCGTGTCATCGTGGCCAAGATCACGCTGGAGGCGGCGCTGAGTCTGCTGTCGCAGCGTGTTATGCAAGCCGGACAGGACGATGCACACCCGATATCCAGCGTCCGCAGCCTTGGCTATCAGCGCGGAGAAGTTCGCGGTTTTCCCGCTCTGGACGTGGCCCACCACGAGTCCCCGGATGTCAAACGTGGCTGGCCCGTTGGCCGTCGGATCTTCCAGATGCGAGAGGACACGGTCGCTCGAGAGATCGAGGCTATCGATCTCATACTCCTTCCGTCGCGTGACATGGGCGAGATACCTGCGTTGCCTAGGCCAGTAGTACCCCTGAGCGGGGTCCCAATCGCGAAACCAGGCCTTGGGGCCGGCTGCGCTCAGAACAGCAGGGCCAAGGACCGTGATGGTCGTCGATGTCTGTTCCCTCCATCGATCCACGACATGATCTCGATCGCGGGCGGGGACGATCCCGGAGCCGATGAGATGGTCAAGGGCCTCCTCAATGGAGAGGCCATCTCGATCCATGAGCGCCCGGGCCAGGTAGAGGCTTCCCTCTATCGGATCACCAGCCGAGGGCATCCGCCACCACGGGTTCTGTCTTGCGTAGTTCGCTGACAATCTTGGTCAGCGCCCGCCGCTCCCCAACTCGGTCGGCCGCCCCCTCGATCGCGGTGCGTGCCACCGCCGCTGTGCTCCTGCCGCGACGCCCGTTGGTACCAGCGTGTCCACCGGCGGCATGACCACCCGCGCCCGGTGAGGATGATCCGTGACGACGAACACCGGCGTCACCGGCTCGATAGCGATCCTGCGCGCGCCGGGTGACAGCCGTCACGAGCCGCTCCATGTTGCTACGAAGCTCGGGGGGCAGACGGACAATCGCCTTGGAGATGTTGATGCCAAAGGCGTCGTCCAGATCCGGGAAGAAATCCAACGCCACGCGCGCGAGCTTGCTGTGTTCGTCGAACGTTCGCATACCGCACCACCCCCCGGATTGGATCATCCGGTGGGCACGGTATACGTAGATACCCTGCTGTCTGTTCCACCTCGCGGGACCGGATGCCCGGCGCCATGCGGCCTCAGACGAGAACTCCGCCTGGGGCGGAAGGACGTATGGGCTGATACGCACCACCCCGCCTCCGCCGGGAACATCCACGGCGATATCCTCGGGCGGAAGGGTCTCGGTGGTCTTCTCGTCTAGGCAGAATGGGTCCCAGGGCTCCACGCGCGTGCGGTTGAGGCGAATCCTCAGTGGGCGTCCCCGAACCTCACCGGCGAGGAACCGGTGGAAGACCATTCCCAGGTGGGCGTCGACCTCCTCGGCAAGGGCCAGCATTCTCCTCCGAGCCCACCCGCCGAATGGATCCTCGTAGGCGAGCACGCGATCCAGCTGATCCCAGAGGACGACGGTCCCCGTGTGGCTATCAAGCGGCTGAATCAGCTTGTCCGGCCGTCCGTCGCTATCAAGCACCAACACCTCCCATCGGTTCGTGCGCTCTATATGGGCGAGATCGAGGCAGCGTGCCTCGATGCGCGCCCTCGACTGGGAGGTGCGCGAGGCCACGGATACCCGCCGGCACTGAGATGTCGACGCCGTCTTCAGTCCGAAGCCGAACCTCCCGAGGTCGTCGGATGCATAACGTCGCTCAGAGCCGTAGCGCATGGCCTCGGTCAGCACGGCGGCCGTCATGCCCGTCCCGTTGTCAGCCACCCGAATCCAGGACATCCTGCCTTCGAACCTGATGTCCACGTCGACCTCGGACGCCCCGGCGGCGATGCAGTTGTCGATCAGGTCGGCGATCGCCTGCGGTGCTTCGTAACCCACGTTCCGCAGCGATCCGACGGTCCGTGCCGCGGATGGGATGATGGGCTCGACCCTCATCTCGGGACACCCGGGTGGCCTGCCAGTGGCGGCAGGGACTCGAACGGGTGGGAAGCCGTGCCGCGGTGACTCGCGGATTGGGAAGCGGACATCTTCGGCGCGCCTTCAGCCACTGACGGTCGGGCGTTCACGCGATGCGCACGCCGCGCGGACGGGGCATTCCTCACATTTCGGCCGCCGTGCCGTGCAGGTCAGAGCACCGAGATCCAGTAGTGCCAAATTGAACTCCCGATCGGCGCCCTCTCGACCCGCGAGTCGGTAGAGATCGATTCGGAGCTGGGCCGTCCTCGCTTTGGGGCGGCCGTAGATGCGCCGCGCAATGCGCATGGTGTTTGTGTCCAGGATGACGGAGCGCTTTCGGAATCCGAATGACAGGACGGCATTGGCGATGTAGTCGCCCACGCCGGGCAGTGCCAGCAGTTGAGTGCGCGTCGCCGGAACCTGGCCGGCATGATGCTTCATGATCGCCCGAGCTACCCGAGCCACGTTTCGCGCCCGCCAGCGGAGTCCGAGCGAGGCCATCACCTTGACAACGTCGCCCGGGTTCGCGACGGCGGATTCAGGTGTACCGGCGACGTCGAGCAGCGTCTTGTAGACGGCAGCGACCTGGTCGGCTCGGGTCCGATGGAGGCAGATCTCGGCCAGCAGAACCTCCCAAGGCGTCGCGTCGTCCTCTCGCCACGGATAGGTCCGGCGGTGGTGGCGATGCCACTTCAGGAGCGTTGACCGGAACCCCGTTGCCAACGTGCCGCGCGCGGGTCGACCGCGTCGCGTCAGCTCCTCGAAGAGCCGTCGCCCGATCGCCTGTGCGAGAAGCGGCGGAACAGCGTTGCCGATCTGGTGCAGCCGCTGGTTGGGTCGACCCGCGAACCGAAACCAGTCGGGGAAGGTCTGCAAACGTGCCGCCTCACGAACCGAAAGGGAACGGTCCTGATCGGGATGTATGTACCAGTAGCCGTCCTTCGCGATGTGAGCCGTGATTGTCCTCGACAGACCATCCCATTCGAGCCGGTGGTATTTGTCGGCGAAGATGTCGTCGCGGTAGCGACGCAGTTCTTTGGGGATGTCCTTGTAGGTGCCGCCCTGGCGAAGCATCGCGTAGGCCATAGCATCATCGGGTCGCACGTCACGTGAGACGTGGTCCCATACCACCGCCGCATGTTCTCGGGGCACGCCACCCCTCAGTCGTTTCAGTAGGTCAGTCGGTTCGGTGGGAGCGCTGTACGGAAGGGTTTCCGCCCATTGTCCCGCGCCGATTGACGGCAGATCCCCGATCGCTCTCTTTACCGTCGGCGTTTGCCGGTGGCTCGGAGAGGGCCAGTCGAATCGATACCGCTTCTGGAACGCGACGAGGAACAGTCGCGCACGATGCTGTGGGACCTGAAATCGATGGGCCTCCAGAACCTGGGAGTCAACCCAGTACCCCAAGTCCTGCAGGCCCTCGCATAGACCAATGAGAACTGCACCATCGTCCCACTCGGCCAGGTCGGGTACGTTCTCGAGGAGAACCGCCCGTGGCCGAATCTGTCCGACGAGGTTCAGAAAGCTGCGCCAGAGATCGGCCCGAGGGTCGGCAGCCTCGCGTTCGCCCTGTTTGACGAGATCGCGTATCTTGGATCGCCCGGCACGGGAGAAGGGCTGACAGGGGACGCCGCCCGCAATCAGATCAAGGTCGGCCATTCCCCAGGCACGGAGCTGTTCAACGAGCCCGTCGGGGTTACTCAGATCCCCGATGTACGAAACCCCACCGAGATTGTGCCGATGGGTCTCGACTGCCACCCCGTCGATATCGGCACCCATGAGCACCGAGAAACCGGCATCGGCGAGCCCGAGGCTTAGACCGCCCGCCCCGCTGAAGACATCGATGGCCCACGGCCTTGGCTGCTGCGCGACCCAGTGCCTGACCGCGACGGGATCATCCTGGTTGGGACTCTCCCGCTTGGGTTCGAGGACAAGCCGGTGTCCTCGTACGAGCGGCACGGCCCGAGTGCGCTTCGGAAGCTTCGGCAGGGTGACTGCTTCAGCGATCATCGAGGTGGAGGGCCCGCCGTGCAGCGTAAACGAGCGGGCGTTCGATCGTCAATCCTGTTCACGCCGAATGGTAGCGGCGGCATTCCAGTCGCGAAGGGGGCTTGTCCACGCGGCCGAGCGCTGCTTGGGGCTGCGCGCCTCCTGTACAGCTTCCCTCGTTGCCGCAGAGTCCCCAGGCGAGCGCCTTGCGGGCCTTCGCCAGAGCGGCCAGGCGCTTCGGTGACGCTGGCGGGGCAGTTGCTGCCCGGCGGCGACGCGCTTCGGGAGCCACGCGGCTGCTGCGCTAATTGCACTCGCCTCCCATACCGTGACGGACCTGTGTCCGACCGGGGTCATGTGGCCTCATCATGCTGCGAACGATTCCGATTGAATGCCAGCTCACGCCGACCGAGGCCCTCAACCCGCGTCCTCTCGGTCCAAGTGCCAGCGGGCGTAAAGTGGAAAAGCCAGGCGGACTTGGTCCTCGCCTGACCATCCGGTTGGCGCAGGTCGTGAAGCCGATGGCCACGGAAAGCCCGCCTCTCGCCATTGATCGCGCTGGACGAGGTACTGCCAGCGCCGCCTTTCGGGACCACCTGGATCTCCGACTCCAAACTCCAGTTCGCAGCAAGGGCATGTTTCGCCGGATGGGTCTTCAAGCTGCCAGGGCTGCCGCTTCAGGCCGACAAAGCCGCATCGAGGGCAGGTGGTGACGCACCGACCGATCGCCGTCGATAGATTCTTGGCCACTCCTTCCATCGCAGCCTGCTCAGAAGGTGTCAAGTCGCCTGCAGGCAGGTGGCGGGCCCTCAAGCCGCGCATAACGTGGTAGTAGCCGAGGCACCCTTCGCGGTCACATGCATGGGCGGCAGCGGCATGGACGAGCCGCTCCTCCGGCTCGGCATCGTGTTCGTAGGCAGTGTCCTCCGCGGCCGAGGGGTTAGGAGGGTGGATCTGGGCGTGGCAGAGCTCGTGAGCGAGAACGAACGGCATCTGATCCTCCCCGACATCTGAGAAGACGCTCACTCGGGGGATGGCTGGTGCCCAACTGGCGATCCACGGGCGCGGCCCGATCGGATCGAGCGGCTGGAGCGTAGCCCCTAACGACTCCACGACGAGCAACAAGCGTTCCAGGAGCCCCGCGCGCGCCCTGACCTGATCGACACCAAGTTGGCTTCCGTTCACGCGCCGGGAGATCGTGCTGGCCGGTGAGCACGCCGCGATGGCCTAACGACCATCTGAGCAAGGGGTCCAGCCGCCTGTGCCGCGATCAAGGTCGACCCAACGGAGGGGACCCCTCAAGTGCCGCCTCCAACGATAGCCGCCCAAGGTCGCGCTCATACCCCACAACCCCGCCATCCGCGAGCACATGAGTAGCAAGGTTCATGGGCGATCTCCCAGGCATCCAGCTTCTGGCCGAGGCGGTACTCGCGGGCCAGGGCGTACCCAAACACATGCTGGCCCGTGCGGCGGGCTTGCGGCAACAGGGGAGATGGATCGATGCCCTTCTCCGGCCAGTCGGAGAGACCGACTCTGCATGACCGTTCCTTGGTGGCGGCGAGGCAGGCTGTCAACGCTTCCTCATCCAGCAGTCTCAACAACCGCACCAGCGACTGAAGGAGCCACTTTAGCGGGACCGGATTCTGGGTGGTCCGGCATTGGATCACGGCTACCGCGAGCGGACCCACTTCGACCTGGATTCGAAGTGTTGGTCGCTCGCCTTCGCCGGGCCACCGGACCTCTGCCCCGCCCACATAGGTTCGCCCGTCGATCTCATCTACGCTGGCATCGACAGTACGGGCGACGAGAGCTTTTAGCTCATCAAATCGGTCCGTCGTCCAGGGCCGTCCTGGCTTCCCGTATGCCAGCACTGTCAGCCAGCAGCCGTCGCCTCTCGCCTGCGTCGACCACGCTGCCCATAGCGGAAGCAAGGGCGGAGAGGCGGCGCTCGCGACCCAGAGCTTCTGGTACTCCCGAAACTGCGCCACCACAAGGCATGTCACGAATACTCCGATCCAAACCCAACCAGGGGAGTTGGAAGCCAGCTACAAGCGAGGCGACGTACCCAGCCGCGCTGCTCACCAGACCGGCCGCCGTCCACCACTGGCGGGCGAGACGCGGCAGGTAGTACCTCAGAGTTGTCAGGGTCATCTGGGGAGGGTGAGCCCGCCGCGCGTCAGGAGCGTGGGTCGGCCGGGATGACGACCTCGACGTCAGCGGCGGGCCAGGATTCAGAATCCATCGGGGCTGTCAATCACCGTCACACAAGATTGAAGCCTTGTTCGAGCCAGGCGGACTCTGGTCGACGGACATGTGCTCCACGCCCGAGATGGACGCGACCGGCGAGTGAGCAGTGGCGACGGGTCGACATTCGAGTCGCTGACCCCGCGTCGCCCGAGCGGAGCTGGCTCAGCCCGGGTGGGCCGGGCCGACATCGACAACCGGCGCGCGTCGGAGCACCGTCGCGCCGAAGGCTCCCAGCCGCGTCAGGGACCGTCGCAAGCTGGAAATCCAGCGCCCGCTCGGCGGTGGCGGAATCGAGCGCATTGGCATAGAGGCTGACGGCGGGCCGACCTTCGGGGCTGGCAGAGAGGCCCCCGGCAGGCCCAAGGCCGAGATACGCTGCGACCACGGTGTCGCGGGGGATGGGCACATCCCAGTTCAACACCACGTCAAGGCGCCAGGTGTGCTGCTGGAAGTACGAGTCCTGCATGTGCATGAGTCAACCCTCAGAGCCGGCCTCGGCACTCGAGGAATCTAGTCCTTCAGGAGGCTTCCCACCGGCTGCTCCTCTGGTGGCAGGTGGGCGGCTTCGGCCTCGTCTTTGAGGCCGCCGTCGAGCCGTGCCGGAAGTCTAGCGCGCTTCCAGCGGACGCTCTCGTCTGGGAAAGACCGATTCAGGCGCAAACACCCGTTCCCGGTTTGTCCAGTCGGACGTTCTTCTGGAAGATCATCGCCGTCGACACGCGCAGCGTGACGGAGGCCAAGCGATGGATCGGGCGCATCGTCTTCGGCACCCTGGGGGTCGAGCTCGCGACGCAGCTCGTGAACATCCTGACATCGGCCACAGGCGCCCACTGAGGCAGGCGGGGCGAACGTTCACTGACGGGGCGCCGTGCTTGAGCTGAGCCTGATCGAAGTCATCCAGGGCCTCGTGGTCGACGGGCACTCGGCGTTCGCCGGCTGGGTCGACCGCTACGTGTTCAGCCCCGGGGACTTCCTCGGGCGAGGGCCTTTCATCCACGACCCCACCGTGGCCGCGATGTACTCCGTGACCGCCAGCATCGCCATGGCGTGCATCGGAATGGCGCTCGTGTACGCGTCGCTGCGGAGCATGACCGAGCGCTCGTACCACGCGCGCTACTCGCTGAAGGTGATGCTGCCCAAGCTGGCGCTGGTCGCGGCGCTGATCCCGCTCGGTCGCCCACTCATCGCCGGTGCCCTCGACTTCAACACGCTCGTCGCGCACACCGTCTGGTCGCAGGCGCCGGTGGCGGCGCAGAGCTGCCTGCCGCCGAGCGCCCACGTCCTCGGCCCGATCGAGCCCGCGGGCGTGTCGCAGGACCGGGTGTGGTGCACCTTCATCCGCGACGCGAGCCTCGGCACCCTGCTCACGGCCCTGCTCGCCCTGGCCCTCACCGCGATGCTGGGCGTGCTCGCGCTGGTGGGCATCGTCCGCGACGTGATGATCGCCGTCCTCACGGTGTGCGCGCCCGTCGCGTTCCTGTGCATGGCGCTGCCCGAGACGCACTCCTACGCGCTGCTGTGGCGCCGCCTGCTCGTGACCGCGGTGTTCACCCAGTCGGTGCAGGTCCTCGTGCTGCGCCTCGCCATCACGCTGAGCTTCCAGAACACCGCCATCAGCCTGCTGCACGGGCTTGTCGCCATGTACCTCGTGCTCCGGGTCCCGACGGCGCTTCACCTCAGCGCGGGCATCGAGTCGAAGGCGATGCTGCACCTGAAGCACGCCGAGCACGGCCTCGAGGCGGCGCTGTTCCCGCACCCTTCGCACGCCCGCACGCGCGCCCACCCGGCGGCCGACTGAGGATGTTGGGACTCGCGCCGGGCGTGTTCGCGGCCTGGCGGCATCGCAGCCTCCTCGCCCGGGTGCTGATCGCCGCCACCGCGCTGCTTGTCGCGACGCCCGTGGGGCTCACCATCGCCGCCACCGCGGTGCTGGGTAAGGCCGCGGCGCCGGCCGCCGCCCCGGCCGCGGCGGCGCGCCCGATGAGCACCTGGGTGGTCACCCAGGAGTTCGGCTGCACGGGGGTCGCGATCGAGCCGCCGGCGCCGGGCTGCGCGCATTTCCACAGCGGGATCGACCTGGCGGCGCCGGCCGGCACCGCCGTAGCCGCGGTGCTCGCCGGCGTCGCGTGGGTGGTGCGGAGCGCCGGGGGCCTGGGCCTCCACGTGGTGGTCCGGCACCCGGGCGGGGTGTCCACCTACTACGGGCACCTCGCTCTCGTCGACGTCTTCGACGGCGAGGCGGTCGAGGCGGGCACGGTGCTCGGGATCGAGGGCAGCAGCGGCAACAGCACCGGGCCGCACCTCCACTTCGAGGTGCAGCGCGACGGCGTGCCGCTGCCGCCGCGCGAGGTGTTCCCGAGCCTCTTCGGCCCGGGCATGGACAACGGGCGCGGCGGCTCCGCCGCACCCACCACAGGGAGGACCTGAAGTTGGTCAACCGAGTCACGCTCATCGGCCGCCTCACCCGCGACCCGGAGGTGCACGAAACCGCCACCGGGGGGAGGCTCAGCAACCTGCGCCTCGTCACGTCGGAGTTCCGCCGCGGCGAGGGGGACGAGCGCAAGGAGGTCGCGCAGTTTCACACGGTCATCGCGTTCGGCAGGCTGGGCGAGATCTGCGCCGAGTACCTTCGCAAGGGGCGCCTCGTCTACATCGAGGGGCGGCTGCGGACACGCGAGTGGGACGGGCGCGATGGCATCAAGAGGTACACCACCGAGGTGGTCGCCGACGAGATGAAGATGCTGGGCGCTCGACCCGACGCCGGCGAGGAGGACGACGAGACCCTCGCCGTCGAGCCGGCCCTGGTGGGCGTTACGGCGTAGGAGTCAGGAGGGGCGCGGGCGCTTCAGCGCCCGCGCTTCACGCCCGGCGCGGGCGGACGGTGTAGGCGCAGACGTGGTCGCCGTTCATCATGTGCCTGACCCTCTCCACCTCGGCGCCGTCCAGGGCGGCGCGCAGGAAGGCGATCTCGCTCGTGCACGCCGCGGAGTAGCGCGTCGCCACGTCGAGGATGGCGCAGTTGTGCTCGACGAGCAGCCAGCTGCCGTCGGGCTGGCGGGCGCACTCCGCGAGGTAGCCGTCCTCGTCGAGGATCGCGGCCAGTTCCCGCACCTGCGCGTCGAAGGACTTGCCCTCGAGGCGCGCGCGGGCGCGCCGGGCCCTGTCCGCGCCGCGCCCGTCGAAGGCCAGCCGCACGAGCTCGGGGTCGGCCTGCTCGATGAATCCCAGCAGCTGGTTGGTGAGCTGCCCGTACCGCTTGGGCCACAGCGCCTCGGCCCCCGGGGTCAGCACGTGGTGGCGCCGGGGCCGCCCCCGCGCGCCGCGTACGTCGCGGTGGGCGACCAGCCCCGCCGCCTCCAGGGTGACGAGGTGCTGGCGCGCCGCGCCGACCGTGATGCCCACGCTGGTCGCGATCTCCTCCGCCGTCGCCTCGCCCTCCCGCTTGACGCACTCGAGAACGGCCCGGCGCCCGGGGGAGTGAGCCTCCAGGGCCACGGTCGTGCCGGCCTGCTCGACAGGGGCCGCGTCGGCGCGCGGCGGCGCGGACGGCGGGGTCACGGCAGCACCAGGTGGCTGTCGCCGAACTCGTGCCACAGGTACCCGGCCTCGAGCGCCGCCAGGTACGAGCGCTCCAGCAGGTCCCGCCCGGCCATCGCCTCCAGCATCGCGAGGTGGGAGGCCCGCGGCTCGTGCCAGCCGGTGAGGAGGGCGTCGACGCTGCGCGGCGTGCGGCGCGCGTCGACCACCAGCTCGGTCCACCCGTCGGCCGGCATGACCAGGCCGCTGTCGGTCGAGGCGCTCTCGAGGGCGCGCACCACGGTCGTTCCCACGGCGACGACCCGGCCGCCGAGGCGGCGGGCGGCGTTCACCCGGGCGGCCGTCTCCGCCGGCACGTGGAACCGCTCGCGGGTGGGTGGCTCGTGCGCCTCGGGCGAGGAGACCCCGCAGTGCAACCAGAGGGGCGCGAGGGCGACGCCGCGCACCACCAGCCGGGTGACCAGCGCATCGGTGAACGGGCGCGCGGCGGAGGGCATCTCGACGCTGCCGGGGATCGTGGCGAAGACCGTCTGGTAGGCGTCGAGGGGGTAGTCGCGGGCCAGGTGGTTGTACCTGATCGGCCGGGCGTGGGCCGCCAGGTAACCGGCCAGGGGCAGGGGCAGGTCGAGGCGGGTCCGCCACAGGCGCACCCCCCCGGGGGTGGCGGGGCCGGCCGGCGCCTCCAGGGTCGCGGCGCCGCCACCCGCCAGGTGCACCACCGTGCCGGGCGTCGCGTCGAGCCACGGGTGATGCGCGGCACCCGGCCCGCCGGCATGGCGGAGCTCGGCCACCCAGTCGCCGCCATCGAGGCGGTTTGACAGGTGCAGCAGGGCCGGCGCGCCCGCCACGCTGCCGCGCAGCGCCGCGGGGATCGTGGCGGAGTTGTTGACGACGACTATGTCGCCCTGCCGCAGCAGGTCGGGCAGGTCCGCGAAGCGGTGATGCTCGAGCGCGCCGTCGCCACGGCGGCTGACCAGGAGGCGGACGTCGTCGCGGCCCCGGCCGCGCTCCTCCGGCGGGGTCGCCGCTTCGACCTCGGGGGTCAGGACGAAGTCCAGGGTGGGCACCGCGAGGGGCGTCATGCGGGGCTTTCCACGACGAGGTCCGCGACGCGGACGCGGCCGCTCGGCCGCGACGACTCCACGAGCCCGATCAGCTCCGGGACCACGCTCTCCGGCAGCGGGCGGTCGGAGATGTCCTCGCCGGGATACGCCTCCTGGTGCATCTGCGTGCGCAGGTCGCCCGGGTCGACGGCCCACACCCGCACCTGCGCCTCCTCGGCGGCGAGCACGCGGGCCAGCTGGTCCGACGCGGCCTTGGCCGCGCCGTAGCCGCCCCAGCCCTCGTACGCCTCGACGGCGGCGTCCGAGCTCACCAGGACCACGCGCCCGCCGCCCGGCGCCCGCCGGAGCAGGGGCAGGGCCTCCTGGACGAGGCCCAGGCCGGCCACCGCGTAGACCTCGAACAGACGGCGCAGGCCGTCCAGCGGCAGCTCCGCCAGCGCGGGCAGCGGGCTCGGCCCCAGGACGCCCGCGTTGCTGACGAGGAGGTCGAGCCCGCCGAGCGCGTAGGCGGCGCCGACCAGTTCGCGCCGGTGCGCGGCGTCGGTCACGTCGCCCGGGACCGCCACGACCTCTGCGCCCCCGGCCGCCGCCGCGGCCATCGCGTGCGCGGCAACCTCGAGCTCCGCGGCCGACCGGGCATCGACGACCACCGACCACCCGCGCCGCGCCAGCCCCCCGGCCAGCGCCTGTCCCAGCCCCCTCGAAGCCCCGGTGACTATCGCGACTGCCATCGCCAAAACCTCCTGCCGAGCTGTTTATACCACTTAACACAGTGTTTGCTGTCTTTATTCGCCGGGAAGGGCTCCGCCGAAGCGGGGCGTTGTTACAATCGGCCGACCATGGGGCCGGAGTACCGCGTCGGCCTGCTCGGCCTCGGCACGGTTGGATCCCAGGTCGCCGAGCGCCTCGAGGCCGGCTACGAGCTCGTCGAACGCCGCACCGGCGTGACCGTCTGCCTGCGCCGCGTCCTGGTCCGCGACCTCGCCAAACCGCGCCGCTATACGCCCCGGGCCGAGACCACGGACGACCCGGCCGCCATCCTCGAGGACCCCGACGTCGACATCGTCGTGGAGGCGATCGGCGGGGAGGAGCCCGCCAACAGGTTCCTCAGGCGCGCGATCGAGAACGGCAAGCACGTCATCACCGCCAACAAGGAGGTGATGGCGAAGTACGGCCCGGAGCTACTCGACCTCGCCCTGGCCCGGAACGTCGACGTGTACTTCGAGGCTGCGGTCGGCGGCGGCATCCCGCTCATCTCCACGTTCAAGATCGACCTCCTCGCCAACGAGATAAGCCGCATCGAGGCGATCATCAACGGGACGACGAACTACATCCTCGACGCGATGTCGAAGGGGAAGCCGTACTCCGAGGCGCTCGAAGAGGCGAAGGCGCTGGGGTACGCGGAAGCCGACCCGGCGTCCGACGTCGACGGGTACGACTCCGTCTTCAAGCTCTGCATCATGAGCTCGATCGCGTTCAGCTCCCGCCTGCACCCGGACCAGGTCTACCGCGAGGGCATCACGCAGCTCGACCCGAAGGACTTCGCCTACGCCGCGGAGATGGGCTATGCGATCAAGCTCCTGGCGCAGGGCGTGAAACGGGAGGGCGCGCTGGAGCTCCGCGTGCACCCGACGCTGATCCCCCTGTCGCACCTTCTCTCGCGCGTCGGCGGCAGCAACAACGCGGTCGTCATCGACGGCGACCTCGTGGGCTCGGTGCTGCTGTACGGCCAGGGCGCGGGCGGGCTGCCCACGGCGAGCGCCGTCGTCGGCGACCTCATCGACCTGGTGCATTCGATGCGCAAGGGAGTCAACAACCGCATCCCCGTGTGGTTCGACCGCAACTACCCCGTGCGGCCGATCGACGAGGTGCCGTCCCGCGCTTACTGGCGCCTCGAGGTCGAGGACCGCGCGGGCGTGCTGGCCGACATCACGCGGGTGTTCGGCGAGCACGACATCTCGATCGAGTCGATCGTGCAGAAGCTCTCGGAGACCGCCGCCACCACCGCGGGCATCGTCATCCTCACGCACCCGGCGCCCGAGGGCGTGCTCCAGCAGGCGCGGCGCGACGTCGGGGCGCTGACCTGCGTCCGCGCCGTGCACGCCTTCCTGCGGGCCCAGTAGTTGGCGACCGTGGCCGCGTCGCGCCGGGATCGGCCGGAGCCGGCCGGCATCATCGCGCGCTACGCCGAGCTCCTGCCGCTCACCGAGCGCACGCCGCGGATCACCCTCAACGAGGGCGGCACCCCGCTCATCCGCTCCGCCAACATCGGCCCCGAGCTGGAGCTCGACCTCCACTTCAAGTTCGAGGGCCTGAACCCGACGGGCTCGTTCAAGGACCGCGGCATGGTGATGGCCGTGGCGCGGGCCCTCGAGGATGGCAGCAAGACCGTGATCTGCGCCTCGACGGGCAACACCTCGGCGTCCGCCGCGGCGTACGCCGGGCGCTTCGGGCTGCGCGCCATCGTCGTCATCCCTGAGGGCAAGATCGCGCCGTCGAAGCTCGTGCAGGCGCAGGTGTACGGGGCCAGGGTGGTGGCGCTCGACGCCAACTTCGACCGTGCCCTGGAGGTCGTGCGCGAGCTGTGCCGGCAGTTCCCCGTGACCCTCGTCAACTCCCTCAACCCGGACCGCATCGAAGGCCAGAAGACGGCCGCGTTCGAGGTCGTCGACGACCTTGGCGACAGCCCGGAGATGCTGTTCATCCCGGTGGGCAACGCGGGCAACATCACCGCCTACTGGCGCGGCTTCAAGGAGTACCTGGCCGCCGGCCGCGCCGCGCGCCTGCCGCAGATGGTGGGGGCGCAGGCTGAGGGCGCGGCCCCGATCGTGCGCGGCCAGCCGGTGGCCGATCCCAAGACCGTCGCGTCCGCGATCCGGATCGGCAACCCCGCCAGCTGGGAGACGGCGACGAGCGCGCGCGATGAGTCGGGCGGCGCCATCGAGGCGGTCACCGACGGCGAGATCCTGGCGGCGCAGCGGCTCCTGGCCTCGCGCGAGGGCATCTTCGCCGAGCCCGCCTCGAGCGCGAGCGTCGCGCTGCTGATCAAGATGGCGCACGCCCGCCGGCTCCCGTCGGGCACGCAGGTCGTCTGCGTCCTCACGGGCAGCGGCCTGAAGGACCCCGCCGCGCTCGAGGCACACCTCCTGCCCCCGCTGCGGCTCGAGGCCGACGCCCGGGCGGTCGCCAAGGCGTTGAAGCTCTAGGCGGCCATGGTGGAGAACGACCCCACCCAGCTCTTCGGCTATCACCCGGAGCGCAAGCCCGGCGTCCGGGTGACAGCGCCGGCCAGCTCAGCCAACCTCGGGCCCGGGTTCGACGTGCTGGCGCTGGCCCTCGACCTGCGCAACACGTATGACGTGTGGGAGACGCCCGAAGGCATCCAGGTCGAGGTCGCGGGCGAGGGCGCCGGGACCATCCCGACGAACGGGGACAACCTCTTCGTGTTCGCGATGCAGTCCTACTTCTCGCTGGCGGGCTACACGTCGCGCGGCCTCCTGCTGCGGCAGGAGAACCGGATCCCCCTGGCGCGCGGGCTCGGGAGCAGCGCCGCGACGATCGTCGCCGCGCTCCTCGCGGCGCGGTTCATCTCCGGCCACCAGATGGACGACGACCGCCTGCTCGACCTGGCCGCGTCACTCGAAGGCCACGCCGACAACGTCGCGGCGTCGCTCCGCGGCGGTTTCCAGCTCGCGGTCCTCGAGAGCAACGGCCGCCACACCGTCCGCCGCCTGCCGTGGCCGCGGCAGCTCGGGTGCGCGCTGTTCGTCCCGGAGCTCCTCGTGAGCACCGAGTCGGCGCGCGAGGTCCTGCCGGCGACGTACGCCCGTGAGGTCGTGGTGCACAACCTCTCCCGGCTCGCCCTCTTCCTCTCCGCCCTGACGGAGGGCCGGGTCGAGGACCTCCGGATCGCCACCGAGGACAAGCTGCACCAGCCGTACCGCGCGGAGCTGGTGCCGGGGCTCGACCGCATCATCGCGGCGGCCACGGCCGTGGGCGCGTACGGGGCTTTCCTCAGCGGCGCCGGACCGACGGTGCTGGCGCTCTACAACCGCGACATCAAGGGCAGCGGGGGCAAGATCGCCGCGGCGATGGCGAAGGCGGCCGCCGAGTTCGGCCTGGAGGGCAAGCAGCTCACCCTTGACGTGAGCCTCCAGGGCGGTGAGTTCCGCGGCCTCCCGGAGGACCCGAGCGGGGTCCGGTTCGCGCGTTGACGGCAGGCGCGACGTCACAACCGCGGCGCGCGCGCCGCAAGGTTGCCGTGCAGAAGTTTGGCGGCACGTCGGTGGCCACGCCCGCGCGCATCCGGCGCGTGGCGCGGCGCGTCGCCGGCACGCGCGAGAGCGGCTACGACGTCGTCGTCGTGGTCTCCGCCATGGGCGACACGACCGACCGCCTCGTGTCCCTCGCCGACCGCGTCACGCGCGAGCCCCCGGAACGCGAGATGGACACGCTGCTGTCCGCGGGCGAGACCATCACCGCGCCGCTGCTGGCGATGGCTCTGCAGGCGATGGGGGTGCGTGCGCTCTCCCTCGCCGGGTGGCAGGCGGGCATCCGCACCAGCCGGGCGCACACGCGCGCGCGCATCGTCGACGTCGTCCCGACGCGCGTGGTCGAGGAGCTCGCGCGTGGCAACGTCGTCGTCGTCGCCGGCTTCCAGGGCGTGAACGAGGCGTTCGACGTGACGACGCTCGGACGCGGCGGCTCCGACACGACGGCGGTCGCGCTGGCCGCCGAGCTGAAGGCTTCGCTCTGCGAGATCTACACCGACGTGCCGGGCATCCTCACCGCCGACCCGCGCATTGTTCCCAACGCGCGCTGCCTGCCTTCGATCAGCTACGAGGAGATGCTCGACCTCGCCTCGCTCGGGGCGCGCGTGATGCACCCGCGCGCCGTCGAGATCGCCGAGCTGTACAACATCCCGCTGCACGTTCGCAGCTCGTTCAGTGATGAGCCGGGTACTCTCATCACCCGGGAGAGCAAGGTGGAAGAACGGAACCGCGTGCGCGCGATCGCGCAGGAAGAAGACGTCGCCAAGCTGACGGTGGTCGGCGTGCCCGACCGGCCGGGCATCGCCGCGGCGGTCTTCATGCCGCTGGCGGAGTCGGGCATCAACGTCGACGTCATCCTGCAGAACGTTTCGCGCCACGGCGTGACGGATCTCTCGTTCACGGTGCACCAGCGTGAGGCCGCGGCCGCCGAGAAGATGCTCAAGAAGATCGCGCGCGACATCGGCGCGGACGGGGTCATGAGCGACACCAGCATCGCCAAGGTCTCGGTGGTCGGCACCGGCATGCTGGGCCAGCCGGGGATCGCCGCCAAGATGTTCAAGAGCCTCGCCGACGCGAAGATCAACATCCAGATGATCTCCACCAGCGAGATCAGGATCACGTGCATCATCGACCGCGGTTCGACGAAGGACGCGGTCCGGGCCCTGCACCGCGCTTACGAGCTGGAGCAGCCGTAACCTCGCGCCAGGTGGGGTCGTCGCAGGCGGCGCCGCTCGAGCCGGTGGTCGACCTTCGCGTGCGGTTGCGCAAGAAGCATCCCTGCGGGTCTGACGTCTTCGTCGTCGCCGGCGCGGGCGCGGACGTGCGCCTGCTGTGCGAAGGCTGCGGGCGCAAGATCTTCATCGAGCGCGCGCGTTTCGCCGCGCGCGTCAAGGAATCCCTGGGTTTGCGCGAGGCGTAGCCGGTGGGACTGACAATCGGCATCGTCGGACTGCCGAACGTGGGCAAGTCGACGCTGTTCAATGCGCTGACCCGCGCGGGCGCGCTCGTCGCCAACTACCCCTTCGCCACCATCGACCCGAACACTGGCGTCGTCGAGGTCCCCGACGAGCGCCTGGCGCGACTCGCCGACCTGTTCCACCCCCCGAGCGTCGTGCCCGCCGCCGTGACCTTCGTCGACATCGCCGGCCTGGTGCGCGGCGCGTCGGAGGGCGAGGGCCTGGGCAACCGTTTCCTGGCGCACATCCGCGAATGCGACGCGATCGCGATGGTGGTGCGCTGCTTCCTCGACCCGAACGTCACCCACGTCAGCGGGGCCATCGACCCGCGCGCGGACATCGAGGTCGTCGAGACGGAGCTCATGCTGGCCGACCTCGAAACGGTCACCCGGCGCAAGGAGCGCACCGCCAAGCTGGCGCGCCAGCAGAAGGAGGCCGCCGCCGAGCTGGCCGCGCTGGAGCAGGTGGAGGCGGGCCTTGGCGCCGGCGTGCCGGCCCGGCGCCAGGGCCTCTCGACAGAGGCGATCACCTGGATGCGGCCGCTCAGCCTGCTCACCCTCAAACCCGTCATCTACGTCGCGAACGTCGCCGAGGCGGACGCGGCCGCACCTCCCGACAGCGCCATCGCGGCCGTTCGCGAGTACGCCGCGGCCGAGGGGTCGCGCTGGGTCCCGATCAGCGCCGCCATCGAGGCCGAGCTGCGCGACCTCGACGCGGGCGAGGCCCGCGACTTCCTCGAGAGCATGGGGCTGAAGGAGTCCGGCCTCAACCGTCTCGCGCGCGAGGCGTACGAGGTGCTGGGGCTCATCACCTTCTTCACCGCCGGGGAGAAGGAGTGCAGGGCATGGACGGTGCACCGCGGCGCGACGGCGCCGGAGGCCGCCGGGGTGATCCACACGGACTTCCAGCGGGGCTTCATCCGCGCGGAGGTGGCGGACTGGCGCGAGCTCTGCGAGCTCGGCGGGTGGACCGCCGCGCGCGAGAAGGGGCGGGTCCGCTCCGAGGGGCGAGACTACGTGGTGCAGGATGGGGACACCGTCATCTTCCGCTTCAACGTCTGAGCCCGACCGCGCCTTGGCGCGGCCTACCTGGCGCCTCATCGTGGACGGGCCCGCGCCGGGGGCGGAGAACATGGCGCGGGACCGCCGGCTCCTCGAGGAGCTCGTCGCCGGGGAGCGACCGGCCACGCTGCGCCTCTACGCCTGGGCGCCGCCCTGCATCTCGCTCGGGCGAGGCCAGGACCCGTCCCTGCTCGACCTGGACGCCGTGAGGGCCGCCGGCCTCGACGTCGTCGTCCGGCCGACCGGCGGGCAGGCGCTCCTGCACGACCGCGAGCTCACGTACTCCGTCGTCGCCTCCCAGGCAGATCCCGTGGTGGGCGGGAGCCTGATGACCACGTACCACCGGATCAGCGAGGCCCTGCTGACCGGCCTCGCGGCGCTGGGCGTGCGTGGGGAGGGGGCGCCCGACCTGCGCCGGCCCGCCGCCGGCCTGACCCCCGTCTGCTTCGCCTCGGCGTCCGCCGAGGAGGTGCTGGTCCAGGGCCGCAAGCTGCTGGCGAGCGCCCAGTACCGCACCCGTGGGGCGTTCCTGCAGCACGGCAGCCTCCTCCTCGAGGACGCGCAGGCGCGCCTGCCCGCGCTGATGCGCGACCCGGCAGCCCGGGAGATCATCCCGATCTCGACCAGCCTCGGCGCCCTGCTCGACCGGGTGCCGGCGCGCGAGGAGCTCGTGCGGGCGCTCGCGGCGGGCTTCGAGAAGGCGCTCAGGATCCGCCTCGAGCCGGAGTAGGAAGGCCCCGCCACCCGGTCGCGATTGCTCTTGACAAGCGCAAGATGATGGGGTAAGGTCGATTCTCGGGCACAAGATGTGGGAGGTGGTGACACCACCCAGGTCGCGGCCTTCATCGCCAGGCAACAGGCGTCCAGGTCCTCCTCGCGGTCTTGCAATCCGTCCTCTAGCAGTCCCGCAGCTGGCGCCTGTTGCCTGTTTTTAACGCCGGCAGACGCTGCTGAGGGAAGGTTCCCGGCGGCCGCTACAGTTGTAGCCGTGCCACGCCAGCAGGTCCGCGTCCAGCAGCGCAAGGTCAAGCCCAAGGTGGCGCAGATGCAGCCGCCGAAGCCGCCCGCCGGCCGCAGCCGCGCCCTCCAGGCACGGATGCTCGAGGGCCACAGCCCGGCGACCGTCATCCGTCTCTGCACGTACCTCGCCGTGTACCAGGTGGTCCTCCTGCTCCTGGGCGTGCTCCTGGACGTGTTCCTCTTCCGCGACTGGCCGCTTCGGGCCCTGGACGCCCTCTTCTTCGTGGCGGCGATCCTGATCCCCGGCACCCTGATCTGGCCGGCGCTGGTCCTGGCCCTGCGGGACCGCAAGGCGACGCCGGAGCTGGTCCAGGGCCAGGTGCAACAGGCTTCGCCGGTGTCGCTCGTGTACGGCCTCGGCCTGCTCTACGTCAACACCCGCCAGCGCCAGGTGCAGCTGAACATCGACCGCAAGCTCCTCCGCTCGATCCCCCAGAACCAGGTGCAGGTGGCGCTGCGCGTGACGCCCAACCTGCACCACGTGCAGAACCTCCAGGTGATGGGACCGCGCCTCGCGGGCGGGATGCCGACTGACGTCCCCGAGCGCTTCCGCGTGGCCGAGCGCTTCCCCCTGTACGCCCTCGGCGGGGCCTACGGGCTCGTCTTCGGGCTCGGCCTCATCCTCCTGCTGCTGCCGCTGTACGGCGGGCTGCTCTGGCTGCACCTCCTGCTGGTGCCGGTCGGCATGGCCCTGGCGGCGCTGGCGGCCCGGTTCGGGACCACCTTCTTCCAGAAGCGGCTGGAGTCGAGCCTCCAGGCGTAAACCCGGCGCCCTCCGGGAGCCGAAGCCGTTTTCCAACCTGACTGCGCCGTCAGGTCGGACAATTCGACGTTACGCGCTGATATGATGCGCCCTGCCCCACTTCCTAGTCTGCGTCGCACGAGTTCGGCCTACCCCGATTGGTGATGATGAGCCCGTTCGAGACCGTCCCCGCCGCCCTGCAGCGCGACCCGCGCGCCGACGAACACGACGCGTGCGCGCTGATCGCGAACGTGCGCAAGAAGGGCTGGGCGTCGCACGGCAACGTCAAGCGCACGATCGAGGCCCTGATGAAGATGTCGCACCGTTCGGGCATCGTCGAGGGCGAGGGTGACGGCTGCGGCGTGCTCGTCGACCTGCCGCGCAGAATCTGGGCGCGCAAGCTGGTGGCCGCCGGGCTGTTCGAGGCGGTGGCCACCCACCCACGGTTCTTCGTGGCCCACGTCCTCGTCGGGCGGGAGCGCGAGGACCCGGAGGCCCTGCGGACACGCCTGGAGGGCATCTTCAAGGCGGCCGGCGCCGACATCCTGTGGAGCGGCGACGGCAAGGTGCAGTCCTACACCCTCGGCCCGGCGGCGCAGGGCGAGGAGCCGCGCTTCTGGCAGGTGGCCGGCTTCATGAACGAGGGCGCCCCGCACGAGGTCAACGGCCGGCTCTTCGCCGCCGCGCTGCGCGTGGAGCGCGAGCTCGGCATCCACGTGGCCTCGTGCAGCGCCGACTCCGCCGTGTACAAGATCCGCGGCTCCGCCGAGACGCTGCCCCGCTACTTCCCGGAGCTGCGTCACCCCGACTTCATCTCCGCCATCACCATCGGGCACAACCGCTACTCGACCAACACCGCCAGCGCCTTCGAGCGGGTGCAGCCCTTCTCTGTCATCGGCCACAACGGCGAGATCAACACGATCGCGAAGCTGCGCGAGGAGGCGGCCGGGATAGGGGCGCAGCTGGTCGAGGGCGGCTCGGACAGCCAGGACCTCAACCGCACCATGGAGACCCTCGTCCACCACTTCGGGCTGAGCCTCACGGAGACGGTCGAGCTGGTGTTCCCGCCGATTGTCAACGAGATCAAGCAGCTGCCCGCGTCCCTGCAGGACCTCTACCTCTTCTTCCGCCAGCTCTGGGGCCCGTTCGCACAGGGACCGGCCGCCATCGTCAGCCGCGTCGGCGACGAGTGCGTGTTCGGCGTCGACGCGATGGGGCTGCGGCCCCTGTGGTTCGGCGAGACGGAGAAGGAGTACTTCTTCTCCTCCGAGAAGGGCGTGATCCCGATCGAGATCATGACCGCCGACCCGGTGCCCCTGGCGCCCGGGGAGCGCATCGCGGTGCAGGTCGAGCGCGGCCATCGAGTCCGTGTCCTGCGGCACCCCGAGATCATGCGGCGCGTCAACGAGCTGGCCCGCCACCGCTGGCCCGGCCTCCGCGGCTACCGCCAGCACCTCGACGGCCCCGTCGCCACCCGCGCCACGCGCCAGAACGAGCGCTACTACCGCGAGTACCTCGCGGGCCAGACGGCGCGCGACGAGAAGGGCGAGCCGCGCCACCTCGAGCGCGAGCCGCTGATGGCCGCCTTCGGCTGGGACCGCGAGGACCTCGACCAGGCGGAGCGGCTGGCGTCGTCGGGCAACGAGAAGATCGGCTCGCTGGGTTACGACGGGCCCCTCGCCGCGCTCTCCGACCAGCGCCAGAACGTCGCCGACTACTTCAAGGAGACGGTCGCCGTCGTCACCAACCCGGCGATCGACCGCGAGCGGGAGATCGAGCACTTCAGCCTGCGCACGGTGCTGGGCCGCCGGCCCCGCATGAAGGCCGGCAAGCAGGTGCGGCCGCACAAGCGGATGGAGCTGCTCCACCCCGTGCTGCTGGGCGGCCACCCGAAGGAAGACGTCATGCCCCCCGAGGTGTACGCCAGGATGGCGGAGAACCTCGGCACCTACGTCCTGGAGGACCTGCTGGCGGAGTTCGCCGAGGACCCCGGCGCGGTGCACATCGTCGCGGCCGCGTACCGGCCCCAGGAGGGCCTGCGACGCGCCGTCCAGCGCATCGGCGAGGAGGCCGCCGCCGCGGCGCGCGACCGGGGCGCCCACCTCATCCTCATCGATGACGGCCCCGCCTTCCACAACGGCCTGCACGCGATCGACTCGCACCTCGCCCTGTCGCGGGTCGACCGCGCGCTGCGCGCCGAGTTCGACGACGATGGCGAGTCCTATCGGCGCCGCGTGTCCCTGGTGCTGCGCAGCGGTGCCATCCGCAACCTGCACGACCTCGCGCTCGCCGTCGCGCTCGGCGCCGACGCGGTCAACCCGTACATGCTGCTGGACTGCGCGGAGCACGCCGACAACTGGAAGGCGCTGGAGAACCTCGTCATCGCGCTGCGCAAGGGCCTCGAGAAGGTGATCTCCACGATGGGCATCCACGAGCTGCGGGGATACGGCCGGTTCCAGGCCTCGATCGGGCTCGAGCCGGAGCTCGCCGCTTTCTTCGGGATGCGCAACTTCTACGGCTCTGAGGGCCGCGGCCTGTCACTCGCGCGCCTCGAGCGTGACGCCGCCGAGCGCCACGCCATGGCGGTCGGCGACGACAGGGCCGCGCTGGGCCGCACGTTCCACTTCAACCCGTTTGTCTGGAAGCAGGCGCTGCAGGTGGCGGAGACAGGCGACGGCTACGAGGCCTTCGCCGAGAAGGTGCGCGAACAGGAGCTGGAGCACCCGGTCTCGCTGCGCCACCTGCTCGACTTCCGCACCCAGCCCAACGTCGACGGCACACGCCTGTTCGGCCTCGAGGTCGACTGCTCCGTCGGGGACCACTCGCTGCCGTTCCTCATCAGCTCGATGTCCTTCGGGTCGCAGGGTGAGACGGCGTACCGCGCGTACGCGGAGGCGGCGAAGCGCCTCGACATGATCTGCGTCAACGGCGAGGGGGGCGAGCTCCCGGACCTGATCGGCCAGTACCCCAAGTGGCGCGGGCAGCAGATCGCGTCAGGGCGGTTCGGGGTGACGGCCAACCTGATCAACTCGAGCTACCTGCTCGAGATCAAGATCGGGCAGGGCGCGAAGCCGGGCGAGGGCGGCCACCTGCCTGGCTCGAAGGTCAGCGACCGAGTCGCGCTGGCCCGCAACGCGCGCGCCGGCATCGACCTGATCAGCCCCTCGAACAACCACGACCTGTACTCGATCGAGGACCTCGCGCAGCTCATCGAGGAGCTGAAGACGGGCAACCCGGGGGCGCGCGTCGCGGTGAAGCTGCCGGTCGTGCCCGGGATCGGCACCATCGCGGTCGGCGTGGCCAAGGCGGGCGCCGACATCGTGACGCTGTCGGGCTTCGACGGCGGCACGGGCGCGGCCCGCGCGCACGCGCTCCGCCACGTCGGCCTGCCCGTGGAGCTGGGCGTGCGCGAGGCGCACCTGGCGCTGCAGGCGGCCGGGCTGCGCGACAAGGTCGAGGTCTGGTGCGACGGCGGCATCAAGGGCGGCGCCGACGTCGTCAAGATGATCCTGCTCGGGGCCAACCGCTGCGGCTTCGGCACCATGTCGATGGTGGCCATCGGATGCACCATCTGCCGCGGCTGCCAGCTCGACACCTGCCACGTGGGCATCGCGACGCAGGTGACCACGCAGGAGGAGGCGGACCACAAGGGCATGAAGCGCTGGGTGCCCCGGGAGTTCGACCGCGCCGTGCACAACCTGGTCAACTACTTCTCCGCCGTCGGGGAAGAGGTGCGCCAGCTGACGGCGCAGCTGGGCGCCATGCGGACCCAGGACCTGGTCGGCCGCTGCGACCTTCTCGTGCATGCTCGCCTGCAGGACCGGGTCGACCTGGGCGAGCTGATCACCGTCACCGCCGAGGACTACTCGGTCGAGGAGGTCTGCGTCGCGCCGGGTCCGATGCGGCGCCCGCTCAACCACCTGACGAAGGTGATCTCGACCATGGCGATGGAGCAGTTCGACAGGGGCCAGACCGCGGTGATGTACGAGGACGATCGCATCGGCTCGATGGACCGCGCGCTTGGCACCCACCTGGCGGGTGAGATCACCCGGCGCCGCATCGGCGGCACCCTCAACGGCGTGAGCGCCGCGCTCCGCTTCCACGAAGGCACCATCCCCGGCAACGGCCTCGCGGCGTTCAACGTCACGGGCGTGAACGTCAAGGTCGAGGGAGGCGCGCAGGACGGCGTCGGCAAGAGCGCGCTCGGCGGCACCGTGACCGTGCTCAAGGGCATGAACTGGCAGGGCACCCGCCTCGACGGCTCGGTCGGCAAGTCGCTGCTGTACGGGGCGCAGGGTGGCACCTTCTACATCCAGGGCGACTGCGACTCGCGCGCGTGCATCAGGCTCTCCGGCGCCGACGTGGTGATCGGTGGCGGCCTGAAGGCGCCGCTCGACGACAGCCAGGGCAACCTGGCCGGGCGCGCCAACATGAAGGGCTTCGCGTTCGAGTACATGACGCTCGGGCGCGCGGTCGTGCTCGGCGACCCCGGGCCGTGGATGTGCTCGGGGATGACCGGCGGCGTCGTCTACATCCGCCTCCAGCCGGACCTCGGCATGGACGTGGCGGCGCTGGACCGGCGCAAGGCCAAGGGGGCGATGGTGGAGATCCTGGACACCCTCGACCGGCGCGACGTGGAGAACCTCGAGGAGCTGCTCGGCGGGTACGCCGACGCGCTCGAGGAGCACAACCAGCCCGAGGAGGCGGCGGTCGTGCGGGCGCTGGTCGCCGAGCCGTGGGGCCGCTTCGCCAAGGTCGTGGCCCGCAACCAGCAGGTCGACCCCGCCGTCAGCACCGAGTAAGTCCCCCGGGCCGCCGCGCCCGGACAAGGCCCAGTCGCGTTATCCGGTAAAGTGTCCGCTGATGTTGCCGAAAGACGCCTTGCGCTACGTCTTCCCGGCCGTTTTCGTCGTCGTCGCGATCGGTGGCCTCATCGCGTCGAACGTGTTCGTCCAGGGCATGCTCGGCACGCACCCCGAGGCCCTCAAGCCGGCGGTGATCCCGAGCGTGAGCTTCGCGCCATCACCGACCCCCGTGCCGACGCCGCAGCCCTCGCCGACCGCCGCCGCCTCGCCGGAGGCGAGCCCGGCAGCCTCACCGACCACGGCTCCCTCGAGCCCGCCCGCGTCGGAGCAGCCGTCCGCCGTGCCGACCGTGTCGCCGACTCAGACGCAGCAGGCGGTCGCCAGCCCGGGCGTGTCAGCGGCGCCGAGCACGCCGGTGGAGCTGCCCCCACCGCCGCTGTCGGGTGAGCTCGTCGCGCACACCCAGGACACCTTCCCGTGGGGCCCGGTCCTCGGTCTCTTCGGACTGATCACGCTCGGGTTCGTCTTCGCCTGGTTCGTGCTGGCGCGGCAGGCGGGCGCCCGTCGCCTGGCCCTGGCGGCCGCGGCCCCGGCGCGCCCGGGCGCCGCGGGTCGAGCGGCACCGCCAGCTGGCGGCGCCCGACCCGCCGGGGCCGCGCCCCCGGCCCGTCCGACGCCCCCGGCGGCGCCCGCGCAGGCCGCCGCCCCCGCGGCGCCCGCCGAGGCCTCTCCGGCCGCCGACAAGCCCGCCGCCCCGGCCGCGGCTGCCCCCACCGCTCCCGCCGCGCCGGCATCGGCGCCCGCCGAACCCGCGGCGCCCGCCGACAAGCCCGCCGATGCCGCCCCGCCCGCGCCGGCTCCGCCGCCCGCGGCTGCTGCCCCGGCACCGGCGCCGTCCGCGCCCGCCCCGCCTGCCGCACCCGCCGCGACGCCGACGTCGGCCCCCGAAGGGACCTCGGCCCCTGCTCCGGCGCCGCCCGCTGCGCCTGCGCCTGCGCCGGCGCCGGCCGCTGCGCCTGCCCCGGCTCCGAGCCCGGCAGCTGCGCCCGCTCCCGCGACGCCCGCGGCGGGTGGGCCCGCTCCGGCTGCCGCCCCGGCCCCGGCGCCCGTACCGGCCCCAGCGCCCGCGCCGGCCCCGGCGCCCCCGGCTGCGCCCGCCGCCGCGCCGGGTGCCGGCCCAGCCGAGCAGGCCGCGCCCGTGCCCGCCGCCACGCCGGAGCCTGCCCCGACTGAACAGGCGGCGCCGGCGCCGGCGCCCGCGCCGGCCGCGCCGTCATCCGCACCGCCGGCACCACCACCCGCGCCCCAGGCCGTGCCCGCACCGCCTCCGGCGCCCGCGCCGCCAGCGGCGCCTCCCGCGGCTCCCGCGCCTGCACCGCAAGCTGCCCCGCCCGCGGCCCCCGCACCCGCTCCGCAGGCGGCCACTCCTCCCGCGGCCCCCGCACCTGCACCGCAATCCGCCCCTCCCGCCGCTCCCGCGCCCGCCCCTCAGGCAGCGCCCCAGGCAGCCCCCGCGCCACCGCCGGCAGCCGCCGAGCCCCTTGGCCGGCCCATCCCCGACGCGGCGCGCGAGGAACCCGGGCTGGGCCGTCCGGCCGCGCCGCCGCCCGCGCCGCCACCCCCCGGCGGGACCCCGCCCGCCGACCGTGGCGAGGAGCAGGAACCAGGCTGACCCCGGGTCCACCCGCATGAGCGAGAAGCGAACCCCGGTCACTCCAGAGCTCGAAGCGCAGCTGGGCGCCTACTGGGGCGCGCCGGACCCGCTCCTCGCCCGGATCCGCGACGACATCCACGCGCGCTCGAAGAACCCGATGCAGATCAGCTTCGAGCAGAGCGCCCTGCACCAGTGGCTGTGCCGCCTTCTCGGCGCCACCCGGGTGCTGGAGGTCGGCACATACCTCGGCCTCTCCGCGGCCGCCTTCGCGATGGCCCTGCCGGGGGACGGGCACGTGGACACCGTCGAGGTCGAGCCCGAGCATGCCGACATCGCGGAGGCGTGGTTCAGGGAGGGCGGGCTCGCCGATCGCATCACGGTGCACCGCGGCCCGGCCCTCGAGGTGGTCGCGGGACTCGCCGGCCCCTATGACCTGTGCTTCCTCGACGCCGACAAGCGCGACAACGTGCGCCTCCTCGAGCTCTGCGCGCAGCGCACCCGGCCGGGAGGCCTCGTCCTGGTCGACAACGTGTTCTCGGCCGGGAGGGTTCACGACGCCGCGTCCGAGGAGGGCGGCCACGCCCGCGACGCCCTCGAGTTCGCCCGCAGCTCAGGGCTGTACGACCCTGTCGTGCTGCCGGTGGCCGACGGCGTGCTCGCCTGCCGCCGCCGCTGAGGCCGGGCGCCGGGAACTTTCGCGCCGGGGACCTCGTCTAACCGCCGACAGGGCGATCGCCCTGAAGGAGGATGACGAGTCCATGAGAAGGATCCTGGCGACAACCCTGGCCGGCGTGGCGGCGCTGGTTGCGACCCTCACCCCGGCGTTCGCCTGTGGCGGGCTGGTGGCGCCCAATGGCGCGATCCGCCTCACCCGGGCCGCGACGCTCGTGGCCTGGCACGGCGGCATCGAGCACTACATGACGAGCTTCAGCTACCAGGGCTCGAACGTGAAGGACTTCGGCTGGATCGTGCCGCTGCCCGCCGTGCCCCTGAAGGTGGAGGAGGGCGGCGGGTGGACCCTGCAGCGACTCTTCCGCGCGACCCACGTCTTGAACGACGAATTCCTGGGCGCGGCCATCCCGGCGGCTGCAGCCAAGGACCAGGCCGTGGTCATCGAGCAGGTGCAGATCCGCGCGCTCGACATCACGGTGCTGCGCGGGAGCGGCCAGGCGGTCGTCGATTGGTGCCGGCAGAACGGCTTCGTGCTCCCGCCCGAGACGCGGGCGCACCTCCTCGTCTACGCGCACGGCAGCCCGGTGTTCATGGCGGCCAAGTACAACGTGGCGCGCGCCGAGGCCACCGGCCAGCTCGCGGGCGACGGCGCCCCCGTGCTCATCACGATGAAGCTGGCCCGCCCGTGGATCCCGCTGGAGGTCCTCTCCAACGGCGTCGACAACGTGGGCGCGGACCTCTACCTGCTCAGTGACACGCCGGTCTACCTGTCCGACCTGGCGGCCGACACCGGCACCCTGGCCACGGGTGGTGACGTCCCCGGCGCGCTCGGGATGCATGTCGTCTACCAGGACGTCCTCGACGCCTCGTTGTTCCACGACCTCTCGACGGACAAGAACATGGGCTGGGTCTGGCCGGGCGGCATCCTGACCTACATCGCCCTCGACGCGCCGGCGAAGACGGTGACGTACGACCTCGGGGTCACCGACCGCGGCGTGATCCGGTTGGCGGCGTACGGCACGGCGCCGGAGCGCGTCGGGGCCGCGGGCGCGGTCCCGGGGCGGGCGGCCGAGGGCTGGGGCCTGGTGCTGTGGGTCGCGGCCTGCGCGGCCGTGCTCGGCGGCTACCTGGCCGCCTGGTTCGCGCTACGCCGCTACTTGCAGGCCCACTCGTAGGCCAGGCCCTGGGCGAACATGTGGGCGGCGACGTTCGCCTGGTCCGCCGGGTCCCAGATGTTGTGACCACCGTGGCCGTAGAAGGTGCCGGGCTTGAACTGGAACAGGCCCTCGGCTCCCGAGCCACGGTGGTTCACCGCGTACGGGTTCAGGCCCGACTCGCACATCGCGACCCGGAGCAGGCGGTTGGGGTCCACGCCGTAGCGGTTGGCCGCGGCGATGATCAGGTTCGCGATCGCCTGCTTGTTGACCGGCACGACCACGACGCGGGGCTTCGGCGGCGCCGGGGGGGGCGCCGGCTTCGGGGGCGGTGGCGGTAGCGGCGGGGCCGGGGTCGACGGCCGGTCGGCGCTGTCGCGGAACGGGTCGGCGGCCACCGGGCGCACCGTCAGCCGCTGCCGCGGCGCCACCGACTGGTGGGCCGACGCCTGGACGAGGGAGAACACCTGGGCCGCGATCGCAATCACCAGCAGGTGGCTTGCGAGGCGGGCGAATCCGCGAGCCCGCTCCGGGCGCGCGCTCCACCGGTTGCCACTGGCGTCGGAGGCGGCGACGACGTACTTGCCGCGAACCTCGACGCTGGCCGAGCCAAGGGTTCGAATGACTGCTCCTTCGGCCGAGCATGGGGTGCCGCTTCGATCCAGGCTTGAAGACGTGGAGCAGGTTGAAGTGGTATGCCTGGAGCCGGCGCCCGGCCAGTTATGGGACCCCCCAAGGGTGAGTTCCCGCTCCCAGCGCCCTTCCCCCGGGCTGCCGGGACTTTGGGGCAACCCTACCTGACGGCCGAGTCAGATTTCAAGTGACTGAGACTTCGGCGGGCAGGTCGGGGCGCTGCGCCCAGTCCTCCCAGGAGCCCGCGTACAGCTGCGCCGGGCGGCCCAGGAGGACGTCCAGGGCGAACCAGGTCAGGGAGGCCCGGATGCCTCCCTGGCAGTACGTCACGAGCTCGCCGCCGCCTTCGAGGTAGGGCGCCAGGACCCGGCGGAGGCCCGCGTCGTCGAGGAAGCGCCCGTCCGGGGTGAGACACCTGGCCCACTCCACGTGGATGGCGCCCGGCAGGTGGCCGGCGCGACCCGACATGGCCGTGGCCCCCGTGTACTCGGCGGTGGTGCGGACGTCACAGGCTGTCACCGTCCCGGCCCGGATCGCCGCCGCCAGCTCGTCCGCGGTGACGCGGAGGCGCGGTTCGGCCACCGCCGGGGTGGGGTAGGCCGCGGGCGTGGCTGCGGACGGGGCCCCCGCGGTCGCCAGCCCGGCGGCGCGGGCGGCCGGCAGCCCGCCGTCGAGCACGCGGACCTCGCCGGCGTGGCCGTAGTAGCGGCAGAGCCAGTACGCCCGCGTGGCCCAGCGGTTCATCCCCTCGTCGGCGAAGACGACGTTCGCGCCCGGGGTGAGCCCGAGCCGGGCCATCTCTGCAGCGAACTCCTCGGCCGAGGGCAGGTCGTAGTCGAGGTTGCGTCCCGGGCGCTGCAGCGCGAACGAGCGGTGCAGGGTCGTCGCCACGGCGCCCGGGAGGTGCCCCCCGCCGGCAGGGGGTTCCGCGAGGATCTCGACCACCGTCCAGCCGCCGCCCTCGAGCTGGTCGACCGCCAACAGCCCGGGTCGTGTCATCCCCGTCCTTTCGCTCATCTCCCGCTGATAACCTAGACCATCGATGTCGAAGCGCAACAAACGTCGCGCGAAAGGCCGCCCGCGCGGGCCCGTCACCGCCTCCCCGCAGGCCGCCGCGACACCCCAGCCCACCGCCGGCCCGCAGCCCGGCGGGGCCCAGCCTGTCGCGCAGCCGGCGACGCCGCGCCCAGCAGCGCCCGTGCCCGCCTACGCGGCGGGGGTCACGGCGCCGCGACGCGCGGCCGTCCAGGCGGCCGCAGTGTCCATCGACATCGACCAGCGCGTCCCGCACTTCACGGGGGACCTGCGCCGGATCGGGCTGACGGCGGCCGTGATGCTCGCGATCATCATCGCCGCGTCGTTCCTGGTGCACTAGCGGACCAGCGGGCGTCGTGAACATCGCGTGGCTCACGGTGGCTGCGCTCGGGGGTGTCGTGCTGCTGGCCCTGTGGCAGGCGTCCACCAACTTCAGGCTCAACCGCATGGTGCGCCACTACCGGGCGCTGGCCGCGGGAGTCGAGGGCCAGCCCCTGGACCAGATCCTGCAGCGCATCGTCGACCGGGGCGGCATCCAGGAGGACGCGATGGCGCGGATCCAGGAGCAGCTCACGGCCCTGCACGACGAGGGCGAGGCGCACATTCAGCGCGTCGGGGTGGTGCGCTACAACGCGTTCGACGACACGGGCGGCGACCAGAGCTTCGCCGTCGCCCTTCTCGACTCGCACGGCAACGGGGCCCTTTTCAACGGGCTCTTCCACCGCACCGAGTGCCGCGTGTACGCGAAGCCGGTGCGCGCCTGGCGCTCCACCTACGCGCTGTCCGATGAGGAAGAGGAGGCCATTCGCAAAGCGCGTGGCGATGCCCAGTCGCCGGCGGCGCCCCGGGGCCGGCTCGACCATGGCGGCGCCGAGCCCGAGTCGCTCGCGCGCTGAGCGGCGCCCCGCGCCACTTCCCCGCGAGGGTTAAACCGTAGGATCACTGCGATGCGGGTCATCCTCTACACGGGCAAGGGCGGCGTCGGCAAGACCTCGGTGGCGGCCGCAACGGCGCTCCTCGCCGCCGACCGCGGCCTGCGCACGCTCATCGTCTCCACCGACCCGGCGCACTCGGTGTCCGACAGCTTCGACGTGGAAGGGGCGCAGGGGCGCGTGCAGCTCGGGCCGCGCCTCTGGAAGCACGAGATCGACCCGCTGCACGAGCTCGAGGCCAACTGGAACCGGCTGCACAAGTACCTCGCCGCCGTGTTCGCCAGCCAGGGCATCGACGAGATCGTTGCGGACGAGCTCGCCAGCCCGCCGGGGATGGCCGAGGTGGCCAGCCTCATGTGGATCCGGAAGTACTACCTCGAGAAGCAGTACGACCTGATCGTCGTCGACTGCGCGCCGACGGCGGAGACGCTGCAGCTGCTGTCGTTCCCGGAGGTGGCCCAGTGGTGGCTGCGCAAAGTCTTTCCCATCGAGCGCCGCGTCATGAAGGTGGCCCGTCCCATCGTGCAGCCGCTGACCGACATCCCGCTGCCGCGCGACGAGATCTTCGCGTCGATGAAGGACCTCCTCCTCGACCTTGGCGGCACGCGTGACATCCTCGCGGACCCGAAGACGACGTCGGTGCGGATCGTGGTCAACCTCGAGAAGATGGTGATCAAGGAGGCGCAGCGCGCCTACACCTACCTCAACCTGTACGACTACGTGACCGACGCCGTCGTGGTCAACCGCGTGCTCCCGTCGGGGGGCAAGGACGCGTTCATGCAGTCGTGGCAGAAATCGCAGCGCGGCTACCGCGACCAGGTGGAGAGCGCCTTCGGCGGGCTGCCCATCTATTACGCGCCCTTCTTCGAGGAGGAAGTGGTCGGCATGCGCATGCTGCGACGCCTCGGAGGTGAGGTCTTCGGGGACCGCGACCCCGCGGCGATGATGCACCACGGGCACGCTCAGCGCATGGAGCGCGAGGGCGCCGACTACGTGCTCTGCCTCGACCTCCCGTTCACGACCAAGGACGACATCGAGCTCGTGCAGAAGGACGCGGAGCTTTACGTCAAAGTGGGGCCCTACAAGCGCGAGATATCGCTGCCGCGGGTGCTCGCGCGCCGGCGCAGCCTCGGCGCGCGGATGGAGGGCAGCACGCTGAAGGTACGCTTCGCCGAGGAGAACAGGATTGCCGGCTGAACGCGCTCCGCGGTCGCGGAAGTCACCCAGGGCGTCGATCCGCGACGCGGCGCAGGACGCCGCGTCCCGCGCCGACGTGCCGGCGCCGGCGGCGAGGCCCAAGCGGGCGAAGCCGGCGGCCGCGAAGGCTTCGGGCGCCAAAGCGAAGGTCGCCCGCAAGCAGCCCACTCGCCCGGCGGCCGCGCGCCGGCCCCCGGCCCCGGCGCGGGCGCCGGCGGAGACCATCGCCTGGGAAGCGGACCCGGAGGCTCCCCTCGAGGCGGCTGACGAAGCCCCCGAAGAGGAGGAGTTCGAGGAGTACCGGGTCCCAGAGGCCGACGCCTACCCCGAGTTCCCGACGTTCCCGTCGGCCGACGGCAGCGGCGTGTTCGACGCGCAGCGCACCCTCGGCGAGTGGCTCGAGGGCATCATCCCCGTGGAGGCGCAGGGGCACTTCCTCAACGCCGGCAAGGAGTTCGCGGCCGGTGTGCAGGTGACCCTGGACCACCACACGGGGCGCCGCCGTCAGCACGGCGACGGCCGGCGGGCGTACCACATCGACATCGAGTAGCGGACATGTTCTCGGACCCGACGGCGCTTCTCATCCGCGCCGTCTACCTGCTCCCGGCCGGGGTGCTGTCGATCGTCGTGCACGAGATGGCGCACGCGTACGCCGCGGTGGCCCGGGGCGACACCTCGCCCCGCGCGCGCGGCCGGCTGAGCCCCGACCCGCGGCGCCACATCGAGCCGCTCGGGCTCGTGATGGTCCTGCTCGCCGGCGTCGGTTTCGGCCGCCCCGTGCAGCTCAACAACAGCCGCCCGATGACCACCGCCTCGCGGGTCATCATCGCGCTCGCGGGCCCGGTGGCCAACCTCGTCCTCGCCGTCGTGGTGTCGATGCCGCTGCGTGTCATCACCGCGAACCTCGGGTCCGCGCAGTACTACCACTTCCTTCCGTGCACGCTGGGACTCTCGCCACAGGACCTGCTCGTCGGCGAGCTCTTCTACATCTACAAGCTCAACCTGCTGCTGATGGTGTTCAACCTCCTGCCGATCCCCGGGCTGGACGGTTGGGACCTGCTCAGCCTCTGGCTGCGGCGCGCCAACCCGCGCCTCCTCTTCCAGGTCGAGACCAACCGGCAGGGTTTCGTCATCGTGCTGATCTTCATCTTCCTGCTCTTCCCGCAGATCCTCGGCACGGTGCTCGGGGTGATCGCCGCCCCGCTGGCCGGGATTCTCGGTATCCAGGTGCCCATCATCTGCGGATGAGCGCGGACCGGCGGTCCCGGCTCCCATCCGTCGAGGCCGTCGTGCAGGCTGCCCTGGCCGAGGTCGACGGGCGGCTGGAGGCCGGGCCCGCGCGGCGCTGGCTGACCGCGCTGGCGCGCGCCGACCTCGCGGAGCGGCGCGCCGCGGGCGCCGCCGTCGACGCCGGCGCCGTCGCCTCCGGGCTCGCCGCGGAGCTCGGCACCCTCGCGGCCGGGCGGGCGTCGCGCGTCATCAACGCCACCGGCGTCGTGCTGCAGACCAACCTGGGCCGCAGCCCGCTCTCGGCCGAGGCGGTGCGCCGCGTCGCCGAGGTCGCCGCCGGGTACTCCGACCTCGAGTACGACCTGGACACCGGGGCGCGGGGGGCGCGCGGGACGCGCATCGGGCGGGCCCTGGTCGCCCTCGTCGGCGCGCCCGCGGTCGTCGTCAACAACAACGCTGCCGCGCTCCTCCTGGCGCTGACGGCGCTCGCCCGCGGCCGCGAGGTGGTGGTGTCGCGTGGCGAGCTGATCGAGGTTGGCGGGTCGTTTCGCCTGCCGGACGTCATGCGCCTTTCCGGGGCGCGCCTCGTCGAGGTCGGGACCACGAACCGGACGCGCATCTCCGACTACGAGACCGCCCTCAGCAGCCGCACCGCGCTGCTCCTGAAGGTGCACCCGAGCAATTACCGCGTCACGGGTTTCACCGAGGCGGTCGGGCTGCGCGAGCTCGCGGCGTTGGGCCGCCGCGCCGGTGTCCCGGTGCTCGAGGACCTCGGCTCCGGCGCGCTGCTGCCGACCGCGGCGGCGGGCCTGCCGGGTGAGCCGCTCGTCGCGGACTCGATCCGGGACGGCGCCGACCTGGTTGCGTTCTCCGGCGACAAGCTCCTTGGGGGGCCGCAGGCCGGCATCATCGCCGGGGCGCCGCAGTTGGTGCGCAAGCTCGCCCGGCACCCGCTGTACCGGACCCTCCGCCCCGACAAGCTCACCCTCGCGGCGCTGGAGGCGACGCTGGCCGCCTACCTGCGCGGCACGGCCGGGCGCGACCTGCCGGTGTGGCGCGCCCTGGCGATGTCCGCGGCCGAGACCCGCCGGCGCGCGCGAGCCTGGGCGGCGGCAGTCGGCGACGCCGCCTCCGTCGTCGCGATCGACTCGGCGGTCGGTGGTGGCTCGCTGCCGGGGGCGACGCTCAAGGGCTACGGCCTCGCCGTCGGCGCCGCCGGCGGCCGGCCCAGCGCCGCGACCATCGCCCGGCGCCTGCGGGCGGGCGACCCCCCAGTGGTCGCGCGCGTCAGCGAAGACCGCGTGCTCCTGGACCCGCGCACCGTCCTCGATGGCGAGGACGAGGCACTTGTGACCGTCCTGCGCGCCGCCCTCCGCGCCGGCGCCTGACGCGGGTGCCGCGATGGCGATAGTGGGCACGGCCGGGCATGTCGACCACGGCAAGTCGACCCTCGTGCGCGCCCTGACGGGGATCGACCCCGACCGCCTCGCCGAGGAGAAGCGGCGCGGCATGACCATCGACCTCGGCTTCGCGCACCTCGACCTGCCGGACGGCCGCCGCGTCGGGATCGTCGACGTGCCCGGCCACGCGCGGTTCGTGCACAACATGCTGGCCGGCGTCCACGGCCTCGACGCGGTGCTCCTCGTGGTCGCGGCGGACGAGGGCGTGATGCCCCAGACCCGCGAGCACCTGGACATCCTGCAGCTGCTCGACGTCGGCACCGTCGTGACGGCGCTGACCAAGACGGACCTCGTCGACAGCGAGCTGCTCGAGCTGGTCACCGAGGATGTCCGGGCCGAGCTGGCGCGGCGCGGCTTGGGCGGGCCGGTCCTGCCGGTCGACGCCGTGCACGGGGTGGGCCTCGAGCCACTGGTGACCGCCCTGGCCGAGGCGGTCGGGGCGCCGCCCGGCGAGGCCCGCGGCGGCGCGCCGAGGCTGCCCGTCGACCGCGCCTTCATCCGCCCCGGCTTCGGCGTCGTGGTCACCGGCAGCCTCGTCGACGGGCCTCTCGGCGTGGGCGAAGAGGTCGAGGTGGCGAGGCTCCAGGGCGCTCCGCTTCACGCCCGCGTCCGCGGCCTGCAGCAGCACGGCGTCGCGGTCGAACGCGCGGAGCCGGGCAGCCGGGTGGCGGTCAACCTCCAGGGCGTGGCCCCGGGCGACGTGGCGCGCGGCGACGTGGTGGCCCGGCCCGGCGCGCTCGCGCCCACGCAGTGCGCGGACGTGCGCCTTCGCCTCCTGGCAGACGCCCCGCCGCTCCGCCGCGACACCCCGGTCGTGTTCCACGCGGGCACCGCCGAGGTGCAGGGCCGCGTGCGCCCCCTCGACCTGGTGCCCCTGGAGCCCGGCGGCGAGGGCTACGCACAGGTGAGGCTCGCCGGCCCGTGCGCGATTCGGAACGGCGACCGTTTCGTGCTGCGCCGCCCATCGCCGGCCGCGACCGTCGGCGGTGGCGAGGTGGTCGACGCCGCCGCGCGCCCGCACCGGCGGCGCTCCGCGGCCGTGGTCGCGTCGCTGGAGGCCCGCGCGGCCGGCGACGACCTGCTCGAGGAGCTGCGCCGAGCCCCGGCGGGGGCGGTCGCTGCCGAGCTGGGACGCGGCCTCGGGCGCCCCGCCGGCGACGTCACGCGCGAGCTCGAGGACCTGCGGGCGGCGGGTACCGCCGTGCGTGCGGGTGACCTGTGGTTCGCGGCCGAGGCCTGGGCCTCGCTCGCGGCCGCCGCCGCCCGCGCCGTCGCGGAGCAACATCGCCGCGCCCCCCTCCGCCCCGGGCTGCCGCGCGAGGCGCTGCGTGGCGCCCTGGGCCTCGACGCGCGCGGTGTCGCCGCCGTCGCGGACGCGCTCGTCGCCGAGGGTGTGCTCACCACGCCCCGCGCCGACCTCGTCGCTGCGCCCGGCTTCGTGCCCACCCCCTCGGCGGCGCAGCAGCGGGCCGCCGACGCGGTCCTGGCGGCGCTTGGCCAGAGTCCCCTCGCGCCCCCGACCCTGTCGGAGCTGCAGCCCCTCGGCCTCGACCCGGAGCTGCTCGGTTACCTCGAAGACAGCGGGCGCGTCGTGCGCATCTCGCCCGACCTGGTGCTGCTCGCGACCGCCGTGACCGAGGCGGAGGGCCTCGTCAGGCGCCACCTCGAGGCGCGCGCGACGATGACGGTCGCGGACGCGCGCGACCTGCTCGGCTCGTCGCGACGCACTGTGGTGCCCCTCCTCGAGCACTTCGACGCCACCCGCGTGACCCGGCGCGACGGCGACCTGCGCCGCCTTCGCGTCAACCCGGTGGGGTGAGGATCCAGCACCAGGCCGGCGTCGAGCCGGTGCTCCGCGCGGTCGAGGCCGAGGCGGCGCGGCGCTCGGCGCGCGCGTTCAGCGTGGGCGGCTACGTCCGCGACCGCGTGATGGGCCGGCCGTGCACGGACATCGACGTCGTGGTGGAGAACGGGCAGGGCCTCGAGGTGGCGGAAGCCGTGGCCACGCGCCTGGGCGCGTCCCCGCCGGTGCGCTTCGACCGGTTCGGCACCGCGCAGCTCGCTTATGGCGACATCCTTGTCGAGTTCGTGTCCGCGCGCGCGGAGAGCTACGCCGAGGACAGCCGCAAGCCCTTCGTGCGCGAGGCCACGCTGGACGAGGACGTGCGCCGGCGCGACTTCACCTGCAACACGCTGCTCGCCGACGCGGACGGCGACGTGACCGACCTGCTCGGTCTCGGCCTCGCGGACATCGACGCGAAGCTGCTGCGCACGCCGCTGCCGGCGTCCGAGACGTTCGCCGAGGACCCGCTCCGCGCGGTGCGCGCCGTGCGCTTCGCCGTCACCCTCGGCTTCCGGATGGACGCCGAGATCATGCCGGCCATCCGCGCCAACCTCGACCGGTTGCAGGACGTGGTCAGCGTGGAGCGGGTGTCCGTGGAGCTGAGGAAGATGCTGCTCTCCGACCGCCCCGGCGACGCGTTCCGCCTGATGCGCGAGTCGGGGATCCTGGCCCGCCTCATGCCGGAAGTCGAGGCCATGGCCGGGGTCGAGCAGAGCGGCTTCCACTCCCACGACGTGCTGGACCACACCCTGCACGCCCTGGACGCATGCGCGGCGCGCGGCCGCGGCGCGTCCCCGCCGGAGGAGCTCGTCCTCCGCCTCGCGGTGCTGCTGCACGACGTGGGCAAGCCGGCGACCGCGGCGCGCGACGGCGACCGCATAACGTTCCTCGGCCATCCCGAAGAAGGGGTGCGCCTGGCCACGGCGATGCTTCGCCGCCTGCGCTTCAGCAACGCCGAGATCGAGGCGGTGGCGCGCCTCGTCGCGATGCACATGCGCCCGATCCAGTACGACCCCGAGGGCTGGGGCGACGCGGCGGTGCGGCGCCTGGTGCGGGACGCGGAGGAGGGGCTCGACGCCCTGCTCGACCTCGCGGACGCCGACATGGCGGCCTCCGCGTACCCGCCCGAGGACGCGGCGCGCAAGGTCGGCGACCTGCGCCGGCGCATCGGCGCGCTGGACGTCGACGCGGTGCGCGCGCTGCGGCCTCCGCTCGACGGCGACACCCTGATGCAGCGGTTCGGGCGGCCGGCCGGCCCCTGGGTCGGGCGGGTCCAGCGCGCCCTCCTGGAGGCGGTCCTCGACGGCGACCTGCCCACCGGCGACGCGGGCGTGGCGGCGGCCTGGGCGTGGCTCGAGGCCCGCCCCGAGCTCCTGCGCGACGCGTGAGGGCCGACGCGCCCGTCGTCCTCGGCGCGGGCATAGCCGGGTTGTCGATGGCGTGGGAGCTGGCGCGCGCCGGGGCGGCCCCCCTGGTGGTCCGGGGCTCGCGGCCGCGCACCTCCGAGGCCGCCGCGGGGATGCTCGCCCCGGGCCCCGAGCTCGCCATCAACCCCGCCCTCGGCCGGCTCGCGGTCGAGGGGCTGCGCCACTACCCCGCCTTCCTCGAGGAGCTGGCGGCGGCCTCCGCGGTCGACCCCGGCTATAGCCGCGGCGGGGTCCTGCGCCTGGCCTATGCCGCGGAGGAGGTCGAACAGCTGAGGGAGCAGGGCGGGTCGTACGAGGCGGCCGGGTTCGCCACCAGGTGGCTGTCGGCCCGGGCCTGCCTCGAGGCGGAGCCGGGGCTGGGCGCCACCGGGCTCCAGGGCGGGCTCCTGTCGTACGACGAGGCGCAGGTCCTTCCGTCGGGGTTGCTGGCGGCGCTGGCCGAGGCGGTCGCCGAGCGGGGCGGCCGCTTTCTCGACGCCGACGTGAGCGGCCTGGTCCCCGCAGCCGGCTCGGTCCGCGTCGAGCTCGCCGGGGCGGAGGCGGTCGAGGCCGACCAGGTGGTGGTCGCGTTGGGCAGCTGGACGGGGTTGCTGGAGGGTGCCGGTGAGCTAGGCCGCCTGGTGCAGCCGGTCAAGGGCCAGCTGCTCGTGTTCGAGCGCGGTCCCGGCCCGGCCCCGGTGCTCTACTGGGGCCACAACTACCTCCTAACCAAGGCGGACGGGACGGTCCTCCTCGGGGGCACGATGGAGCCGGACCGCGGCTACGCCGACGCCCCCGACGAGCGGGTCGAGGCGCTGCGCGAGGTCCTGGACCGCGTCTGGCCGGCATTGACGGCGGCGCCGGCCACCGCGCGCTCGGGGCTGCGCCCGCGGGCGCCGGACGCCCTGCCGCTTATCGGTCGCCTACCTGGCGCGCCCGGCGTCTACCTCTTCACCGCGCATTTCCGCAATGGCTTCCTGCTGGCTCCGGTCACGGCGCGCCTGGCGGCGTCCGAAATCCTCGGCGGCGCGGCTCAACCGCTGCTCGAGCGCCTCCGCCCCGCCCGGCTCACGGCCTGAGCGGCGAACCTCACGCTATAATTCGGCACATACCGAAATATGCTGGAAGCTTGGACGGATCTTCTTGAGTGATGTCTTTCGAGCCCTTTCGGATCCGAATCGGCGCCGGGTGCTCGAGCTGTTGAAGAACGGCCCGATGTCGGCGGGAGAGCTGGCTGCCCACTTCAACCAGTCGGCCTCGACCATGTCCGGCCATTTCGCCGTGCTTAAGGAGGCAGACCTCATCCAACCGACCCGGAACGGCACGTCGATCGTCTACCGGCTCAACATGACAGTCCTCGAGGATGCGGTCCTCCAGCTGATGAGCGCGTTTGGGATGAAGGGGGGAGAGTCGTGACGCTTCGACGAACAGAGACCGGCGGGCTTGCCCTGATCGTCTTGATGTTCGGACTGGCGGCCTGGGGCTGGGTCAGCGCGGGCGGGCACGGGGCGGTGCCGGTTCACTGGGACCTGGCCGGCGACCCCAACGGTTACGCACCACCAGTCGTCGCCTTCGGCGTGGCTCCGATCGCGTCGCTCCTGGTCCTCGGCGTCCTCCTCGTCATCCCGCGTGTTGATCCGCGGCGGGAGCACCTGCTGCAGTCCGAGAAGGCCTACTCGGTCATCGGGCTGGCCATCCTCGGCTTCCTGGCGGTGGTCCAGGTCCTGGCGGTGACCGCCGCCCTGAGCGGTCACTTCCAGGCGGGGGTGCTGACCGCCTCGCTCGGCCTCCTGCTCGCAGTCATCGGCAACTACTTCGGGAAGCTCCGCAGCAGTTGGTTCGTCGGACTACGCACCCCGTGGACTCTCTCCAGCGAATTGTCCTGGGACAGAACTCACCGGCTCGGAGGCCGGATCTTCGTCGCCGCGGGACTGTTGTGCCTGCTTCTATCGATTGTGTCGAGTGGGCTGGCCCTCCTCGCGCTGCTGCTCAGCCTCATCGGCGCCGCGCCGGTGGTCGTCGTCTACTCATACCTCGTCTGGCGGGCAGACCCGGCCCCGGGCAGGCAGGCGCGCGCGATGCCGAGCCGTCTCCGCCTGGGTGTATTGCTTGCCGTCCTGGGTGCCGTTCTCGTCGGCGCGGCGGTGGCCATCATCACTTTCACCTCCCCCGGCAAGGTCCTGACCGGCAGCGATCGAGTGCGCGTGCTGGCGTACTCGGAACCACAGACCGACAACCTCATGGCGGCATATCGGGCGGACGACTACGCCGCGGCCACGCGCGACTTCGACGCCGTGATGCGCCGAGGTCTCACGCAGGCTGTTTTCGAGAGTGCGCGCCAGACCGTCACCCGGACGGACGGTGTCTACCTGAGCCGCAGCGTCTCCGAAGTCCTGGAGATGCGCGGCTACACGACCGTTGTCTACAGGGACCGGTTCAGCTCGCGCGACATCGTCATGAGTGTCAGCTTCGCCGCGGCGTCACCACACCAGGTCACAGGCTGGTGGTTCCACTGATCGGTCCCGTGCGGCCCCAACGCTGAGGCCTATCTACTCGGCGGGCTACCCGCCGACCGTCTCGAAGGCTTCGTCGATGACCGTGCGGACGACCTCCGGCACGGGCGTGCCGAGCTTCTGGAACCCCACCACGCCGCACTTGGCCGCCGCGCTGCTGAGCACCGCCGGCTCGGCCTCTGAGAGGAGGTAGAACCGGGCGGCGCCGAGGCCGCGCATCCGGTCGATCGCCTCCGTGCCCACCATGTCGCCAAGGATCAGGTCGACGATCACCGCGTCGGGCTTCTCCTCCCGGAAGACCTCGAGGGCCTCGGCGCCCGAGACCGCCGTCAGCACCCTGTGGCCGTGCATGCTGAAGGCCAGGCGGTACAGCTCCAGGTTCGGCAGGTCGTCCTCGACCAGCAGGATCTTCAACTCCCTCGTGTCGCTCATCGCGGCCTCACTTTAGTGGTTTTCGGTGTGACGGGGCTAGTCACGAGTTATCAAAGGCTCGTGACAGAGGCATGACATCGCGCAAGCATCGGCGCCGCTGGAAGTTCGAACGAGCATGAGCATCCTGCAGATGGTGCAGCCGCGCCTCGAGCGGCTGGCCGAGCTGGCGGGCGAGCCGGGGATCGTGCGCGACCCCGTCGCCGTCGCGGAGCTGCGCGAGAGTTACCGCTACCTCGCGTCGCTCTGCCGCACCCTGCTGCCCGAGCTCGAGCCGGAGCTGGCTGACCTGCCCCCATCCCTGGCGCCCGGCGCGGAGGCCGCTGAGCGGGTGGCGTTCCAGATGAGCCTCGTAAAGCGCACGAACCGCCTCCACCGCGCGGTGGCCGCGCACCTGGGTGCCCCGCTCGCCGGGCGCGACCGCGCGCTCAGCCGCTAGGAGAACGACCCCGGGCGGCTAGCGCCGCCAGGGGTAGGCGCCGTCGAGCACCAGGGCGGTGCCCGCCAGCGCGGCCCCAACCGTCGCGGTGGTGCTGCCGACCACGTCGGGGAGGGGCTCGGGCTCGGCCTCGGCGGTGAGGACGGTGCGCTGGTAGACGCGCTGCAGCGTCGCCGCGAGCACGGTCCCGGTCTCGGCCAGACGAGGCAGGTCCGCAACCACGCGCTCGGCCAGCGCCTCGCCCCTCTCCTCCGGGCAGCGGTCGAAGACGGCGAGCGCGGCCCGGCGGCTGATGCCCGAGCCGCTGCCGTACCCATGCAGGAACGCGCGGTGACCGAGCTCTGAGGCCCAGCGTCCGTCGTCAAGCAGCTGGCGCACGCGGAATGAGCCGTAGGCGCCGAGCATCTCCTCGCGGTCCGCGTTGAGGATGTCGCGGAAGCGCTCGCCGCCGAGCGGCATGGCGTCGAAGCGAAGGGCCAGCCCCAGGCCGGGCGGCCGGGAGGCCGCCCCCGGGTCCGCCACCAGGCTCAGCTGGCGGGGCCAGTCGGCGACGCGACCCGTGACGGTCTCACCGTCGCGGCGGAAGCGCCAGCCACGGCGGCCAAGCCGCGTGTCCAGCGCGTCGTGGAGACGCCCCGCTGCCTCGTCCATCACAGCCATTCAACGCGGCCGGCGGGCCGATCCGGGCGTCCCGTCACCAACCTGTTGCGCGGGTGATGGCGCTCCCGTGGGGCCGCCCACGGGCGTCACGCCGTTGGGACGCTCAGCCGTGGACGATGACGAAGATCCCGGCCGCGAACAGCACGAGGGCGGACAGCAGCTCGGCCCGGTCGCCGGCGCGCTTGCCGAGGCGCCGGCCGAGCTCGAGCCCGACGACGGTGAGGACCAGGCTGCAGAGACCCATGAAGGCCGCCGCCAGCACGACGGGGGCCCGCAGCAGGCCGAGCCCCATGCCGACGGCCAGGTTGTCCACCGACAGGGCCACGGCGAGCAGGATCATCGTGCGCCGCTTGACCGGGATCTCCAGGTCGCGCGTCTCCCGCCGGGTCTCGACGAAGGTGTACCCGGCGAGCAGCACGAGGACCGCGCCGGCAACCTCGTTGGCCCGGCTGCCGACGCTCCCGGCGAGGCCCCCACCCACGAGGAGCCCGACCAGCGGCATCAGCACCTCCATGCTGAGGAAGCTCACGACGATCTCCACGCGGTGCCGCGGCCGGAGGGGAAGCACGCCGAGCCCGACGGCGCCGCCGAAGTTGGACAGGGACGCGCTGAAGCCGAGCAGCACCAGCGGCAGCGCCCAGGTTGGCATCGGCCAATTGTCAGGGCTCCGCCGGCGGCGCCCAGCCCGCCTCTGACTTGCGACTCAGTCGCAGGCTCACGGCGGCCATGGCGTATTGAGAGTTGCGACCCCGACGCAACCCGGCGTAAGGTTGCCGAGGCGATGGTGAGGGCACTCAGGCGCGGCTTCGACCGTGGCGAGCTCACCCGCCTCGGGGCCTGTTTCGGCGTCGTGGCGGCGCTCCACGTGCTGGGCTGGGGCGGGTTGTTCATCGGCGGCGGCGGCCACGCAGCGCTCCTGGGCCTGGGCGGGCTGGCCTACACCCTGGGCCTGCGCCACGCCTTCGACGTGGACCACATCGCCGCCATCGACAACACCACGCGCAAGCTGCTGCACGAGCGCCAGAAGCCGATGGCAGTCGGCTTCTTCTTCTCGCTCGGCCACTCGAGCGTGGTCCTGGTCGTGGCCGTGGCCATCGGCCTCGCGGTGCGGGCGCTGGTCACCAGCATGAGCAACGGCAGCCTGCTCGCCATCGGCTCCCTGATCGGCACGTCGGTGGCCGGGACCTTCCTGATCGTGATCGGGCTGGTCAACCTCGTGGTGCTCGTCGGCGTCGCGCGGCAGTACCGCCGCGTGCGCCGCGGGGACTACGACGAGGAGACGCTCAACGAGGAGCTCGCCGCCGGCGGCCTGATGACGCGCATCTTCGGTCGACTGTTCGGCCTGATCAAGAAGTCATGGCACATGTACCTGGTGGGCTTCCTGTTTGGTCTTGGCTTCGACACGGCCTCGGAGGTGCTCTTCTTCGGCGTCTCCGCGGCGGCGGCGGCGCAGGGGTCGGCGTTCATCACCCTCATCTCCTTCCCGGTGATCTTCGCCGCGGGCATGAGCCTGATGGACACCACGGACGGCGCGTTCATGGCCAAGGCCTACGGGTGGGCGTTCTCGACGCCGATCCGCAAGGTCTTCTACAACCTCTCCGTGACCGCGCTGTCGGTGTTCGTCGCGCTCTTCGTGGGCGCCGTCGAAGTGCTGAACCTGCTGGCCCAGGGCCTTGGTCTGCGGGGCGGCGTCTGGGGAGCGTTGCGCGGCCTGGATTTCGGCACGATGGGGCTTGTCATCGTCGTGGCCTTCGTGCTGACGTGGCTGACCGCTTTCGTCGTGTTCAAGGTCCGCCGCGTGGAGGAGCGTTGGAGCGCCGTCGTCGACGAGCGCCGGCAAAGCCGTGGTTCAGGCCGGGCCGCGTAGGCGGCCGATCCGCAACACCCCGCACCGACGGGCGGTGCTCGACGCCATGGAGCGGGTCGGGCCGCACTGCACCGCGGACGACATCCTCGCGGACTTGGAGCTGCACGACGCAGGGGTGAGCCGGTCGACGGTCTACCGCGCTCTCGACTCGCTCGGCCGCGCGGGCGTGGTGCGCCCGGTCTACCTCGGGGTCGGCCCCGCGCGTTACGAGCGCGCCGACGCGGAGCACCAGCACGCCGTGTGCCGCGTCTGCGGCACCGTCTTCCACCTCGAGCACGGGCTGCTGCGCGAGTTCGAACGTCACATCGAGGAGCAGCACCACTTCCATCCCGTCCGCACGGAGGTGCTTGTCGTCGGCGTGTGCGACGCGTGCTCGCACGCGCCCCAGCCGATGACGGCGCTGCCCAGGGTGGTCGAGCACAGCCACTGAACGGCGCGCGCACGGGCGTGCGCCGGCCGTCGGGTCAGTCGCCGGTAGTGATGTTCTGGGCGATGACCCACAGCGAGGTGGCGGTGTAGACCAGCATCGCGGCGAGCCAGCCGAGGTCCGCGCTCACCGCGAGCGCTGGGTCGGGCTCCACGCGGGCGATGCGGCCGTGCGCGATGACCACCGCCGCCACGTGACCGAGGACGATCGCTCCGACCTCGATCGCGAAGATGACCGGCGGCGAGAGGTGCGAGGCGTTCTGCGTGAGCATGAAGGTCGCGGCCTGAGCGCCGGCGCCTGCCGCGCTCCACATCATCGGCCCGATCACGAGGACCTGGGTGAGGTTGTGCGCCAGCAGGTACGCGAGCGCGATCGGGATCAGCGAGGGCGCGACCACCTTCGCCACCTCGGCCGGCGACCGGCGCGAGAGCGTCGCCGCGAGCCAGGTGAAGATCCAGAAGAAGACCCCGAACGCGGCCCACGTGGCGAGGATCTCCGCGCTGTCGAGCGCGAGGTCGCCGAGGTTAAGCGTCCTGGCGCCCGACCCCAACTGGCCGAGCGACGCCGAGAAGTCACCCGCCGCCTTCGTGATCGCCTGCCAGATCGGCGTCACGCGCACCCCGTCGGCGAGGACCCCGGCGAGCCACAGCGTGATGAGCGCCTGCCGGCCGGGCAGGTCGGGCAGGAACCGGTCCATGTCGAAGCCGCGGCGCAGGCGGACAAAGCCGTCGTCGTCGCGGACGAGGGCCAGCCAGGCGATCGACGAGGCGAGCGACGTCACCGCCTGGAAGATCTCGCCGCCCCGGAACCACGCCTCCCCCAGGAGGGCGCCCATGGCGACCTGGAAGACGATGTAGAGGACCGCCAGCGCGCCGAACAGCGCCGGCGTGTCCGGGACGGGCTTGAACGCCAGCTCGAACCAGAACAGCAGCAGCAGGAAGAGCACTGCGGGCCAGTAGCCGAGCCGGTCGACGGCAGGGTGCTCCCGCCGCCGCGCCGAGGCCCCGCTCGTCACGAGGCGCGCGGCGAGAGCGAAGGGGCTGGCCACCTCGTACATCCCGCCGCACAGCAGGTGCGCCAGTGGGAGCAGGGGGATGGTGAGCACCCAGAAGGCGATGACTGCCGCGTTGAGCACCGGCGACTGGCGCCCGGTGATCGCGACGAGGACGAGAAACGCGACAAACACCACCGCCAGCGACTGCAGCAGCACCACCACCGCGTGCGGCACCCGCGGGCCGCGCCTCGGCTTCGCCCCCTCCCGTGGAGGCAGCAGGTACACGAGCCCGAACGACGCGGCGACCACCGCGGCGGCGCCCACCAGCACCACCGGGAGGGGCACCGCGAGGTCGAAGCGCCCGATGAATACGTGCGCGAGCGGCGCGGCCGGGGCAACCGTCACGGGGAGATACTGCCAGAGCTCCGTTAGAGGTCGGTTCGGCGCCAATTACGATTTAGCGCTGATGCCCGACCTGCCCAAGCCGCGCAGCGCCGCGCTGACAGAAGGCCCCGACCGCGCCCATGCGCGCGCCATGCTGCACGCCATCGGCTTCAGCCGGGAGGACCTGGCCAAGCCCATCATCGGCGTCGGCCACAGCTGGATCGAGACGATGCCGTGCAACTACAACCACCGCGAGCTGGCGGAACACGTGAAGGCCGGCATCCGGGCCGCCGGCGGCACGCCCATGGAGTTCAACACCATCGCGGTCAGCGACGGCGTCTCGATGGGAACCGAGGGCATGAAGGCCTCGCTCGTGAGCCGCGAGGTGATCACGGACTCGATCGAGCTCGTGACCCGCGGCCACCTCTTCGACGGCCTCGTGATGATCGTCGGCTGCGACAAGACCATCCCCGCCGGCGCGATGGCGCTCGCGCGGATGGACATTCCCGGGCTCGTCATGTACAGCGGCACCATCGCCCCCGGGCACTTCCACGGCCGCGACCTCACGATCCAGGACGTGTTCGAGGCGATCGGCGCCCACGCCGCGGGCACGATCGACGACGCCGAGCTCCGCGGCGTGGAGGAGGCGGCCTGCCCCGGCGCCGGCGCGTGTGGCGGGCAGTTCACGGCCAACACCATGTCCTGCGCGATGGAGTTTCTCGGGCTGAGCCCGGCCGGCGTGAACGGCGTGCCGGCCATGGACGAGCGCAAGGCCGGCCTCGCGCACTACTGCGGCGAGCTGGCCGTGCAGCTGGTCGCCAGCGACATCCGGCCGCGCCACGTGCTGACGAGGGACGCGTTCGAGAACGCCATTGCGGCCGTCGCGGCGACGGCCGGCTCGACGAACGCGGTGCTGCATCTGATGGCCATCGCGCACGAGGCCGGGATCCGTCTCGACCTCGATGACTTCGACCGCGTCTGCTGGGACACCCCCGTGTACGCGAGCCTGAAGCCCGGCGGCATCTACGTCGCGACGGACCTCTACGACGCGGGCGGCCTTGGCGTGCTGACAAAGCGGCTCGTCGACGGCGGTTTCGTGCACGCCTCGGAGCGCAACATCGAGGGACGCTCGCTGGCCGAGATCGCCGAGGCGGCGCAGGAGACCGAGGGCCAGCGCGTGGTGGCGCCGATGGACCACCCCATCAAGGACCACGGCGGGATGGTGATCCTGCGCGGCAACCTGGCCCCCGAGGGGTGCGTCCTGAAGCTCGCGGGCCAGGACCGGATGAGCCACTCGGGACCGGCGCGCGTGTTCGATTCGGAGGAGGACGCGTTCGCGGCCGTCCAGTCGGGTGGCATCCGGGCCGGCGACGTCGTCGTCATCCGCTACGAGGGGCCGGCCGGCGGGCCCGGGATGCGCGAGATGCTCGGGGTCACGGCCGCCATCGTCGGGGCCGGGCTGTCGGACAAGGTGGCGCTGGTCACCGACGGGCGTTTCTCGGGCGCCACGCACGGCTTCATGGCCGCGCACATCGCCCCGGAGGCGTTCCGGGGCGGCCCCATCGCGATCGTGGAGGACGGCGACCAGGTCTCCATCGATGTCGCCACGCGCCAGCTCACGCTGGGCGTCAGCGAGCAGGACCTGGCCCGGCGCCTCAGCGCGTGGCAGCCGCCGGCGCCGCGCTACCGCACCGGGGTCTTCGCGAAGTACGCGGCCATGGTCGGCTCGGCCAGCCAGGGCGCGGTGACCCACGTGCGCATGACCCACGCCGCCGCGGGCCGCCGCGGCACGGATACTTGAGGACGCGCCTGGAGGCGTCCTGAGCGGAGGGAGCGAGATGCGGGGAATCGGCCGGCTGGGGGTGTTGTTCATCGCCGTGGCGCTCGTCACGGGTGGGGTCGTGGGCGCGGCGCCGCTGGCGGCGCGCGCCCAGGGCGCGCCGTTCCAGGTGGGGGCGGCCGTCATGTCCTACGCGCCTCCCTGCGGTGTCGACACGATCGCCAGCGCCACCCTCCGCGCCACCGTCAACTGCCAGCTGCCGCCGGCGGGCTTCACCGATCCGGCCGACTGCCAGCCCGCTCTGAACTCCACCTTCAACGGGCCTCGGCTGTTCGCGTTCGAGGAGCCATACATCGACCAGCAGGCGGACCATCACTACGACCTCGGCGACCCCTACATCGACTGCAACGCAGACGGGCGCTGGGATGGCAACCTCATCGGCGGCGGCAGCGACTCGCCGCGGTTCTACGACCACGTCGCCGACCCGCCCGGGGCGCGCGCGGTGGTGATCGGCAACGGGACCAGGACGATCGCCATCGAGGTGCTCGACCACGAGGGCGCCTTCAACATCTTCCTCGACGCCATCCGCTCGGCGGTGTCCTCGCAGCTCCCCTCGCTGGGCGGCTCCGCGCCCTGCGGCGGCCTCGCCAGCAAGGACATCTACATCTCCTCGACGCATGACGAGTCGGCGCCCGATTCCCTCGGCCTGTACGGCGTCTCCGCGGCCACGTCGAGCTCCAACGCGTACTGGATCACCTACTTCGAGGCGCAGGCGGCGGCGGCGGTGGTTGCCGCCTGCCGCGCGATGCAGCCGGCAGAGATCACCTACGCGCAGGCGATCGAGCCCGCGAACCTGCGCCAGTGCTTCTCGTCCTACCCGTTCGTCGACGACGAGCTGATGCCCGCGTTCACGGCGAGGAACGCCAGCACCGGCCGCACCATCGTCACCCTGGCCGACGTCAGCCAGCACACCGAGACCCTCGGGTTCAACGGCGGTCCCGCCCACGACCCGCCCTCGGACGCGACGGCGCCGACCCTCGACCATGAGAAGGACTGGCTCAGTGCGGACTGGCCGTACTGGTTCCGCACGAACCTCGAGTCGACCCTGGGCGGCATCGGCATCGAGATGGCCGGCTCCGTCGGCAGCAACGAGACCCCCCAGGTGTTCTCCCAACCCCTCAGCGGCACGCCCCAGAAGTTCGTCGACGCGAGCCACCCCGCCGGCTGCCGCACCACGTGGAACAGCGCGGGCACCATGGTGCCGCTCGGCTACTTCTCCGAGTCGAAGTCGCTGGGGTACGGGCTCGCCGGCGCGGTCGAGGGCGCGCTGGCTTCCGGGACCCCGTCGGCGAGCAACGTCATCGATGGGAGGCGCGCGGACATCTGCGTCACGGTCACCAACGCCATCTTCGCCGTCGGCGGCATCCTCGGCATCTTCGCGGAGCGCCCCTCCTACGACCCCACGTGCACGGTCCCCGCGCCGGTCCCGCCGACGGGCAACACCTTCGCGACCAACATCAAGAGCACCGTAGCCGCGTTCCGCGTCGGCGATGGCACGTTCGTGTCGATCCCCGGCGAGGTGTTCCCGTTCACGTACCTGCGCAGCTTCCTGGGACCGGCCGACATGCCCTGCCCGGACCCGAGCTCCAGCGGTGACTGCGGCGGCCCGCCCAACCCCCAGGTGACCTGCACCTCGAGCGGCAACCCCTACGCGCTGCCGCCGTGGCTGATGCCGCACATGCACACGCCGTACCGGTTCATCGACGGGCTCGGCGAGGACATGATCGGCTACATCTTCCCGTGCGGCAACGGCGTCGGCGTGCCCGGGGAGTACCCGGTCAGCAACCCGTCCGCTGACTCCACCGACCGCTTCGGCTGCGGCCACTCCGACGACTCCGAGGCGGCGGGCTCGAGCACCGCGGACACCGTCGGCACCGCCGCCGTGGCCGCGCTCGACGCCATCGGCGGCACCGCCGAGGACGTGAAGATCGGGCGCTACGTGCTCCCGGGCGGCGCGGTCTCGCGCGACCCCCTGGGGACGCCACCCTCGATCGGGTGCACCACGAACCTGACCTTCAACGCCACCGGTCCCGCGGTCGCCGTCGAGCTCCAGGACGGGACGGTGCTCACGCCGGCCGCCTGGATGGACCTGGGCGGGCGGAGCCAGACCGTGCCCGACCGGAACACCCGGGGCTACGTCGACGCCGCCGGGGTGCGCCACTGGCTGGACGTGTTCCCGAACGCCGGGTTCGGCGCCCCGGTGTCGGTGCCGGGCTCCAGCAACGGGACCGGCACCCCGAACACCGCGGCACCGCGACGGCCGGCGCCGCCCCTGCTGCCGCTGGCCCTCCTCGCCGGCGGTGCCGCGATCGCGCTCCGCCGCCTGATTCCTTACAAGTCTTTACGCGGTTTCCGCTGACAGCACGGCCGGCGCATTGGCAAACTACGCGAATGCTCGGTCTTGCAGGCGACGGCCTGGTCGTGATGACGTGGGCCGTCCTGGTGCTGGTGTTCCAGGATTGGGTCATCCGGCTTGACTCCGCCATCCGGCGCCTCGCCTCGGGCCACATGCACCGGCCGCCGGATGCCGAGACCGAGCGTCACCGGCTCGTCGTCACCGCGCGCGTCCTGCTCTTTGTCGGGGCGGCCGCGTTCGTCGCCGGCGCCTTCACCGGCGGGCGCCTGACCTAAACGCGATCCCCCCGCCGGGCGGCGGGTCTCAGTGCTTGTGCCCGCCGTGCGGGGCCGGCTTGGCCCCGGGGCCGGGCGCCGGCACCTGGTCGCCACCCTGGCAGGCCTTCATCGTCTCGGTCCCCGACAGGTAGTCCTGGCCGCCCGGCCCGCTGACGATCCCTGACGGGCGGGAGTACCACTGGCTGTAGCCGGCGGGCAGCCCGTTGATGAAATCCGCGAGCACGCTGCGCCCGATGTCGGTGCCGAAGCCGTCGATCGAGCCACCGCCGCCGCCCGCCGCCGTGTTCCCACCCCAGGCCCCGACGACGATGTTCGGGTTGTACGCCATCATCCAGGCGTCGCGGGTGCCGACCTGCGCGTTGCCGCTCGTGCCCGACTTGCCGGCCATCTGGCGGTGCCAGTCGAGGCTCCACTGGTCCTGGTACGCCTTGAGCGTGTCGGTCAGCAGGTAGGCCTCGGCCGGGCTGATGACCTGGCCCTGGCCGGGCTGCTTGCCGGGCGCCTGGCTGAACACGACCCCCTGGCTCGCGCCCACGATCTTGGTGATGCTCATCAGTGGCAGGCGGTAGCCCTGGTTGGCGAAGACCTGGTACCCGCCCAGGTGCTCGAGCATGGTCACCTCGCTGCTCCCGATCGCGCTCGACAGGTACGGCTGGATCGGGCTCTTGATGCCCATCGCCTCGGCCAGCGCGACCACGTGGTTCATGCCCTCGAGCTGGCCCACCTCCACCGCGGGGACGTTGCGCGAGAGCACGAGCGCCCGCGCCGCCGGCATCGTGCCCATGAACTTCCCGTCGAAGTCCACCGGCTGGTAGCCGTTGAAGTTCGTCGGGCGGTCCTGGAGGCAGCTCGCGAGGGTGATGCGGCGGTCGCGCAGCGCCGCCTCGTACGTGTAGACCTTGAACGAGGACCCCGGCTGCCTCGGCGCGGTGACCACGTCGAACTTCCCGCCGATGGCCGCGTTGTTGTAGTCGGCGGACCCCACCCAGGCCAGGATCTCGCCGCTGTCCGGCCGCGCCGCCAGCAGGTCGCCGTTGTTGATGCCCGTGTACGCGACCTGCGCCAGGCCGGCCGCGACCGAGCGCTCGGCCAGGGCCTGGAGGGCGGGATCCAGGGTGGTGAACACCGAGTACCCGCCCGCCGCCATGTTCGCGTCGCCGACCGTGGTCCGCAGGCGCCCGAGGATGTAGTCCACGAAGTGCGGTGCGACTGTGACGCGGTAGCTGGTGTCGTACTTCAGCTCGGCCTTGATGTCCTCCTTCTCGGCGGCCGCCTCGGCGGCAGGGGTGATCGCCTTCATCGCCACCATCTGGCGCAGCACGTAGAGCTGCCGGCCCCGCGCGGCGTCGAAGTTCGTCGCCGGGTCATCCGCCGAGGGGGCGTGCAGCAGCCCCGCGAGGAAGGCGGCCTGGGCCACGTCGAGCTTGTCCGCGGAGAGGGAGGCGCCGAAGTACGTCTTGGCCGCCGAGCCGATGCCATACGCGCCGTGGCCGTAGTACACGCGGTTGAGGTAGAGCTCGAGGATCTGGTTCTTCGAGTACCTCTGCTCCAGCTTCTCGGCCAGGAACGCCTCCTGGATCTTGCGCTGGATCGTGCGCTCCGGGCTCAGGAGCTCGATCTTGACCACCTGCTGCGTGATCGTGCTGCCGCCCTGCGCCGGACGGTCGGTGACGATGTCCACGAGCGCGGCCCGGATGGCGGAGGGGATGTTGACGGCCCCATGCTGGTAGAAGTCGCGGTCCTCGGCGGCGAGCGTGGCGTCGATGTTGTTGCTCCCGACCCTGTCGAGCGTCAGGACCACGTGGTAGCCGCCGTCGCTGCTGCGCTCGGCCAGCACCTGGCCGGTGCGGTCGTAGACGATGATCGAGTGGGGCGCGACCGGTTGGAGGTTCACGTCCGGCAGCCCTGTCAGCACGGACGACGCGTACGCCGCCCCCGCCGCCACCACCACGACGACCACACCGAGCGCGGCCAGGAGGACGGTGCCGAAGGCGCCAAGGCGCGGCCGCCGCAGCGCGAGGCCGGTGGCGGCCTGGCTCCGGCGGCGACGCCGCGCGCGGGTCGAACCCGGGTCGGGGCGCGATCGGCGGAACGCCGGGACCCCGGCGGACCCTGGTCCGCGGGGTGGCGAGTACTCACCCATCCACCTCCGAGTCTACGGGGCGCCCAAGGCGGGCGCCGCCGGCGAACTCGAGCCCCGCTACCCTTCCTGGATGCGGGCGGTCGTCCAGCGGGTGAGTCGGGCGCGGGTCACCACCGGCGGCCGGGAGACCGGCAGCATCGGCCCCGGGCTGCTCGTCCTCCTGGGTGTCGGCCAGGGCGACGGCGAGGCCACCGCCCGGCGCCTCGCCTCGCGAATCGCGACCGTGCGGGTATTCCCGGACCCCGCGGGCAAGATGAACCTCGACGTGGCCCAGGCCGGCGGCGCCGTCCTGGTGGTGAGCCAGTTCACGCTGCACGCGGACACGTCCCGGGGGCACCGGCCGTCGTTCATCGCGGCGGGGGCGCCGGGGACCGCGCGCGGGCTGTGCGACGAATTCGCGGCCGCGCTGCGCGAGCGCGGCCTGGAGGTGGCGACCGGCGAGTTCGGGGCCACGATGGACGTCGAGCTCGTCAACGACGGCCCCGTGACGCTCGTTCTGAGCAGTGGCGAGCCCGCCTGGGAGGCGGACGCGGGCTGAGGCCTACTCGGCGGGAGGGGCGGGCGTCTCGGTGGTCTCGGGCACCGGCGCGGCCGCCGCCGCCGCCGCCCCGGGCGCCTCGACCTCGCCGGGCGGGGCCGTGCCGTTGAGGACGAGCTTCAGGACGGCGTCGCGCTTCACCTTCCCCAGCGGGGTGCGGGGCAGCTCGTCGACGACCAGCCAGCGGCGCGGCCGCTTGTACGTGGCGAGCAGGCCGGCCGCGTGGACGTCGAGGTCTTCATCCGTCACGTGCTTGCCCCGTCGCGGGATGACGGCCGCCACTATCTCCTCGCCCATGTCGGCGTCCGGCACGCCGAGGACCGCCGCCTCCGCGACCGCCGGGTGGCGCTCCACCGCCAGCTGCACCTCGCGCGCCGAGACCGTGTAGCCACCGCGCAGGATCACGTCCTTCTCTCGCCCCGTCAGCGTCAGGCCGCCGTCCTCGCGCACGATGCCCAGGTCGCCCGTGCGGAACCATCCCTCGCGGAAGGCCTCGCGGGTCTCGGCGGGGTCGAGGTAGCGAAGCATCATGCTGGGCGCCATCACCTCGATGTGGCCCTCCCGGCCCGCCGCCACCGGCTGTCCCGCGGCCGAGGTGGCCCGAAGGTGGACGCCCCACCCCGGCCGGCCGACGTCGCCCGGGACGTCGCCCTCCGACACGTAGCGCCACGTCAGGGGCGACGCCTCGGTCATCCCGTAGCGCTCGATCAGCGGGACCCCGAGGCCGAGCAGCACGGTCCGCGCGAGGTCTGGCGGGCACGGCGCACCGCTGACGACGGCCGCCCTGACGTCGGTGTTGCGCGAGGCCCGGCGGTGCTCGGCCAGGCGGCGGTACATCGTCGGCACGCCGGTGAGGACGGTCACCCCGGCCTCACGGATCACGTGCCAGGCCTCGTCCGCGTCGAAACGCGGCAGGAGCTCGAGGCGCGCGCCTGCCAGCAGTGACGCGTTCAGCACGGCGCTGATGCCGAAGGAGTGGGCCAGCGGCAGGGCGCCGAGCATGACGTCCTTGCGGGTCAGCCCGACCATGTCGTACGCGACGGTGAAGCAGTTGCGGTAGAGGCTCTCGTGACTGTGGACCACCCCCTTGGGTCGCCCTGTGCTGCCACTGGTGAAGAGGATGACGGCGGGGGAGCCCGCGGCGACGCGCGGTGCCGGGGCCGGCTGCCTCCCCCCGATGAGGACCCGCATCGCCACGACGTCGCCGTGGCTGCGCGGGGCAGTCACGTCGATGGTGATGACGCCGCAGTGCGGGTCGTACGCGCGCGCCGCCGCCCACGCCCCTTCCTCGCTCTCGGAATCCGATAGCAGCATCTCGACGTTCGCCGCCTTGAGGAGCTGCGTGACCTCGGCCGCCGGCGCCAGGGGGGATATCGGGACGACGACCGCGCCGAGCCGCAGCACGGCGAAGGCGGCGACGGGGAACTCGAGGCCGATGCCGGCGACGACGGCGACCGGGAACCCGGGCTCGATGCCGCGCTCGCGCAGCTCCTCGGCCAGGTTGGCCACCGCGCGGTCCAGCTCCGCGTAGGTGAGCCAGCGTTTGCCGCACGCGATGGCAACCTCGTCGTGCCGCCGGGCGGCCCCCGCCGACACCAGCTCGGCGAGCGAAGCGGTCAGGGCTTCAGCGCGCAAGGCGGTTCACGATATCGCATACGGGGGCTGCCCCGTGGCGATAATCCAGGGGCTATGAGTGGGCCGCTGGACGAGCTGCGCGAGCTGACCGAGGGCTACCTGGACAACCTGGGCAACCCCCCGCCGTGGCCGCGCAAACTGCTCACGATCATCAAGAACCGCCGGCGCGCGGCGATGCAAGGGGGTTGCTGCGGCAACCACGGCGAGCCCGGCTGTTGACGGCCGGCTGATTCGCGCCGGTCGGCGCGCCAAGCATCTCACGATCACGACGCTGACTGAATCTCCTCGCGGATGAGGTCGGCGGCCCGCTCGCCGATCATCATCGTCGGGAGGTTGAGGTTGCAGCGGGGGATGTCGGGCATCACGGAGGCATCCGCGACGTAGAGCCCCTCCACCCCGCGCACGCGGAGGCGCGGGTCCGTGACCGCGCCGGCGTCGCCATCGGCTCCCATCTTGCACGTGCCACTCGGGTGGTAGCCCGTGGAGTGGAAGGCCAGCGCGTGCTCGCGCAGCAGGTCCGGGTCGTCAAGCGTCCCGAGGTCGGGCAGCAAGAGCTCGCAGGGCCGGCTCTCGGCCATGACCTCGTGGATCCGCCGGGCCTCCGCGAACGCCGCGAGGAGGCGGGCCATGTCGCCGTCGGTCGACAGGAAGCGGTGGTCGATGTGGGGCGCTGACGCGGGGTCGCGGTCGCGCAGGGTGACCTCCCCGCGGGCGTCGGAGGCGTTGACCTCGAGGTAGATCCCGGCGAGGCCGGGCAGGTTGAACACGTCGCCAGGGTAGAACGAGATCTTGAGGTCGTCGACGTCCAGGTCCGCCTGGCTTCGGCATTTCAGGGTGGCCGGGAACCGGAGCCGCGCGGGGTCGGTGGCGTAGTCGGTCTGCAGGGTGACCAGCGAGACGGGGTGGTCCATCAGGTGCTTGCCGACACCGGGGCTGTGCACCACGGCGTCGATGCCGAGGGCGGCCAGCTCGTCGCGCGCGCCGATGCCGGAGCGCAGCAGCACTGTCGGCGAGTTGTACGCGCCGGCAGCCAGCACCACGCGCGCGGCCCGCACCTCCTCACCGCTCGCGAGGCGCACGCCGACAGCGCGCTCGCCCTCCAGCAGGACGCGGTCCACGAGCGCGTCGCCGCGGACCTCGAAGTTGGCGCGGTGGCGCGCTGCCGCGATGTAGGTCAGCAGCGTGCTCTGGCGCTCGCCGCCCCGGATGTTGCGCGGCACCGGCCCGACACCGAGCGCGCCCGGGACGTTCATGTCGTCCACGTGCGCGTGGCCGAGCTCCTCGCACGCGGCCATGAACAGCGCCTCGGCGGGCAGCAACGGCAGCTCGCGCATGACGTGGATGGGGCCGCCGCGGCCGTGGTATGGCGCGTCGCCGAAGTCCGCGTCGTCCTCGAGGCGGATGAAGTACGGCAGGCAGCTCTCCCAGTCCCACCCGGCCGCGCCGAGCCGGGCCCACCCGTCGTAGTCCTGGGGCTGCCCGCGCAGGGCGATCGTCGCGTTGACCGCGGTGCTGCCGCCCACCAGCTTGCCCCGCGGCAGGGAACCGCCGATCGCCGGGTCGACGTACTCCCAGTCCAGCTCGAACACGCCGCTGCCGTTGCGCACGTTTCGGACCGCGTCGGGCACGTCGCCACCGGCAAAGTCGGGCCCGGCCTCCAGGACCAGCACCGACAGCGCCGGGTCTTCGCTGAGACGGCTCGCCACCACGCCGCCACCGGCGCCGGCGCCGACCACCACCACGTCGTATGTCTTCATCTCGACCGAGACGATATTGTGATTGACCTGTGGAGCTGGGGCGCAGGGAGTTCCTGAAGGGGGCGGCGGCGGCAGGGCTGTTCTCGATCCTTCCCGGCGCGCGCGTCGCCGAGGTCCTCGCGGCCTACCCGGCGAGCGGCGGGTACTACCTCACCGCGCGGCGGCTGGCGACGCTCAGCGCCATGACGTACCGGATGATCCCCGGTCCGCTCGATGCCCCCGGGCCGCTCAACACCCCGCCCGAGACGGACCCCGGGGCGCGCGAGGCGCATTGCTTCCGGTACGTCGACATCCTGCTCGCCGCGTTCACCTTCGATCCTCCGATGATCCACGCGGGCGGCCCGTTCTCGAACCGGTACGGGAGCAGCGTCGACGACTTCGCGTCCTTCGTGCCCCTCGACGCGCACGCGGAGCTTGGCTGGCGCATCCGCATCGAGGGCAGCCGCGGCATCAAGGCGCGCGAGTTCGCCGGCCCGGTGCAGGGCTTGCAGGAGCTTTACGACGCCGGCCTCGACGACATGGACTCGCGCGCGATGTCGGCCTACGGCATGCATTTCGCCGACGTTCCCGGCGCGGGGCAGGACGCGCTGCTGCTGCAGGCCGCGAGCCCCCAGGACAACGACAGCGGCTTCATCGCGATGGTCTTCGGGCACGCGCTGGAGGCGATGTACGGGGCTCCGGAGTATGGCGGCAACCAGGGTTTGGCCGGCTGGACCAACATCGCCTTCGACGGCGACGTTCAGCCGCGCGGCTACAGCCCGACGGAGGTCAGCACCACCGACCCCGGTTTCCCTCCCTTCCCGATGAACGAGCTGGGGATCATCGGCCGGGTCGCGCCGCTGCTGGGTGGGGCGCCGACGCCGCGCGACCGCTTCTGGCTCGGGCGCCGCCCGTTCCACCGTGGCTAAGCCTTCCGTCATCGTCGTCGGCTCGGGCGCCGGGGGCAGTGTCGCCGCGTGGGCGCTCGCCACGGCCGGGCACCCCGTCGTCATCTTCGAGAAGGGCCGCAACCTGCTGCCCGGGCTCGGCGGCCCGGGACCGATCGGCAGCCTCTTCGGCAACGACGACATCAAGGAGGGCCGCGCGTTCGAGGACCAGGACCCGGTGCTGGAGCCGCGCAGCTACCGCACGCAGGCCGAGGCCGCGCAGGGCATGCAGAGCTCGTTCGTCGGCGATGTCAACGACCTCCCAACCGTCGTCGGCGGCGGCACCATCCACTGGGACGCGAAGGTGCCGCGCCTCTGGCGCCAGGACTTCAAGGGGTTGTCGCTGTACGGTCCAGTCCCGAACGCCAGCGTCGCGGACTGGCCGCTGACGTACGACGACCTCGAGCCCTACTACACCGAGGTGGAGGCGCGCCTCGGCGTGCAGGGGGACGTCGCGCAGATGCCGGCCCGCACGCTTGCCCAGGCGCCCCGCTCGCAGCCGTTCCCGATGCCGCCGAACCCGCCGATGTACGCCGGCCTCCTGCTCAAGCAGGGCGCGGCCGCCCTCGGCTACACGGCCTACCCGTTCCCGATGGGCGTCAACTCGCGCCCCTACGACGGGCGGCCGGCGTGCAACTCATGCGGCTTCTGCTCGGGCTACGGCTGTCCCATCAACGCGCGCGGGGGCGCCGCGGTCGCCTTCCTGCACCACGCGCTGCAGGCGGGCGCGGAGCTGCGGCCGCGACGCTTCGTCTTCAAAGTTGACATGGCGTCGCCAGGGCATGCCGCGGGCGTGAGCTACCTCGACGTCGACGGGGCGGTGCGGCACGAGCGCGCCGACATCGTGATCCTGGCCCTCTCCGCGATGGAGACCCCGCGCCTCCTCCTGCTGTCGGCGAGCAGCGACCACCCGGACGGGCTCGGCAATCGCTCGGGGATGGTGGGGCGCAACCTCATGTTCCATTTCTTCACGATCGCGGGCGGGCTCTTCCGGCAGCAGGTCCACGCGACGCGCGGCCCGAGCACGACGTTCACGATCGACGACTTCGTCGGCCCCGACACGACCGCCGCCGCGGCCCAGGCGGGCCTACCGTACCTCAAGGGCGGCATCCTCGAGACGGGCGGGACCCTGCCGCTGTTCACCGAGGCGGGCCTCTACGCGACGGCCTACCCCGCGGGCGGCGCGGCGCACAAGCGGTTGATGAAGATCTCGCCCTTCCGCCAGTACGTCGGGGGGATGTCGATGTGCGGCGAGGACATGCCGCAGGCGGCGAACCGCGTGGACCTCGACCCGACGCTCAAGGATGTGTACGGCTTCCCGGTACCGCGCATCACGCACTCCGCGCACCAGTTCGAGCTGGCCGCCTCCGAGTACTACGGGCCGAAGATGCAGGCCATCGCGCAGGCCGCCGGCGCGGTGGGCAGCCTCTACCTCCCGGTCGGGACCCTCGCGGAGCCCGGCCCGGGGAACGCGGTCGGAGGGGCTTTCACGGGGCCGGCGTCGACTGCCCACGTCATGGGCACAGCGCGGATGGGCGACGACCCGGCGGCGAGCGTCGCGGACGCGTGGGGGCGCCTGCACGAGGTCGACAACGTCTATCTCGGTGACGGCTCTGTGTTCGCGTCCTCGGGCGGGATGAACCCGACGGTGACGATCATGGCGCTGGCGCTGCGGATGGCGCGGCGGATCGTCACCGGCGAGTCGGCCCCGCCGGCGAGCGCCACACCCAACACGGCGGCCGGCCCTGGCCCCGGCCTCGTGGCGCAGGCGGCTCTCATCGCCGGCGGCGCGGTCGCCGCCGCGCGCGCCGCCACGCGCAGAGACCGGGGGTGAGCAGCCAGCGCGCGCGCCTTCGCGCGGTGGTCCGCGGCTTCGTGCAGGGCGTCGGCTACCGCGACTTCGCCAGCCGCGAGGCCACGCGCCTCGGGCTCGCCGGTTACGTGCGGAACGCGAGCGACGGCAGTGTCGAGATCGAAGCGGAGGGCGACCGGGAAGCGCTGGCCGAGCTGCTCGACTCGCTGCGCCGCGGCCCCCGCTTCGCCGAGGTCGACGGCGTCGAGGCCGTGTGGGACGCGGACCATGGGGAGTTCAAGGACTGGCGCCTGCACTGGTGACGCCCCCAGGTGTCCTCCCCCCGCAGCGCGGGGGGAGGTTAGGAGGGGGGCTTTAGCCGCGCCGGCGCGCGACCGTCCCGCCCAGCAGCGCCAGCCCCAGCACCAAGAGGACAGCCCCCGTCGCCGGCCATATCACCGGCCACCCTCGTGCCGTCGAGGTGTTGACGAGCCCGCCCGACGCCGCCGTCACGGTCGGCGCCGGCACCGCGGTCTGCGCCGCCTGCGTCGACTGCAGGACATGCAACGTGACCGTGGCGGGGTGGGCCTTGTCAGGGGCGATGGTCAGGACGTGCTGGGCGCGCGAGCCGACGTAGCCGTTGTCGGTCGTCGCGAGCAGGAACTCGAGGTGGTGCCCGGCGGCGTAGCGGTAGACCTGGCCCGGCAGGTTGATGTGCACGGGTTTCGAGAGGTCCGCGACCCGCACCGGCGACACGATGCGATGGACCAGCGTCTTGTTGCCGCTGGCGTCGACGTCGTAGATCTTGCCGAACAGCACCACGTCGAGGGAGGGATCGACCCCGCTCACGGGGTTGGCGTCACTGAGGTAGAAGTCCGCCATGGGCACGCCCACGACGTCGAGGTTGCTGGTCAACGGCGCCGTGTCGAAGGCCGCGAACTGGCCAGTCGGGTCCGACGGCTGGGGCGGGCCTGACTGGGGCACCTCCGGCGTGTCGGAGTAGCTCGTGCCAGGTGCGCTGTTGGTGAACGTGACGCTGCCCGACACGACCTGCGAGAGCTGGGTGACGAGGTTGCCGCTCTCGGTCATCGAGTTGCCACCCGAGAGGTAGAGCGTCAGCGGGTTGCCAACGGGGAAGCTCGGGGCGTTGCCGAAGGCGACCTGGGCGGACACCGATCCGTCCTTCGGGTACGACACCCAGTCCTTGTAGTACTCCACCTCCGGGCCGGTGCTGATCGAGCTGTCGCGCTTCAGGTAGTGGTCGAACCAGTTCAGGGTCAGCTGCGTGAGGTATCCCTTGCTCGGGTCGGTGTTGTTGTACTCGCCGCAGCAATCGCCGCCGCTGTGGCCGCCGAGCTTGAAGACCAGCTTCACCGGCCGGTTGCGCGCCTTCCACATGTTGTAGTTCGCGATCGCGTCGCCGAAGTTGAACAGGGTGTCGGTCTCACCCTGCAGCAGCATCGTGGGCGGGAAGTGCCCGCTCGTGCCGCTGAAGCCGCCGAGCTCCGACACCGAGGAGGCGTGCCGCAGCCAGTTGATGATGTTCTGCGTGGGATAACCCTGCGCCGTGGAGATCGCATTCTCGGTGCACACCAGCTGCGGGAAGCCGGGACAGGTGGGACTGGGCGGCGTGCCCGCGCCCGCGGCGTGCGTCGGTCCCGCGTTGGTGTTGGTCCACCCCGAGTAGCCGATGGTCGCCGGCGTGTTGCCCGCGTCCGCCGGCTGGGCGTTGCCGTCGGCGAAGAAGAGGTCGGACCACAGGAACTTCTCGACGCCGGGCGCCGTGGCGCTGTAGTCGTAGACGAAGTTGGGGTTGTTGTCGTTGGGCAGGAGCGAGTAGGTCAGGTCGTTCCACGTGATCTCGGGGACCATCGCGTCGACCTTCGTCGACGCCGCCGCGAGCGCGAACTGGAAGCCGCCGCCGTAGGAGCCGCCCCAGGTCCCGATCCGCGGGTCGCCAGGCGCGTCCTTGAGAACCTCGGGGTGCGCCGCGCCTCCGAGCCAGTCGACCAGCTGGCTGGCGGCCTGCCCGTCCCAGTCCACGTCGTCCGCGTAGATGAGGCACGTGCTCCCGCCAAACCCAAGGCCTGAGTAGCTCAGCACCTCGTAGTCGTGGCTGGCCCAGAGCGCCGCCTCGCCGTCCTGATCCTCCTTGCTGCCCCCGAAGCCGTTGGTGGTGAGGATCGCCGGCACCTGGTGCGAGGCCGACGCGTCGTTGGGCTTGTACAGGTCGTAGAAGACATCACACGACGTGTCGTGGTTCGGACCTATGTGGGTGACATGGAAGTCCTGGTCCTTCGCCACCGTGTAGGTCGGCGTCGCCGCCCGGCCGGCGCTGACGCCGGACATGAAGAACATCGTCATCGAGAACGCAGCGACCACGCCACGCACATACCGCCTACGCGCCATTTCTCACTCCCTGCCGGTGGGCGGCCTCTTCCCCGCCACCACGTCCGGAATACCCCTTCAGCTGATGATAGTCCGCCGTCCTCTACGCCGCCTGGCCGCAAGGGCCGCCCCGAAACCGGCTGTCCCGAGGATCAGGAGCACCGGCAGCGGGCCGCCCGTCGCCGTGTTGGGTGTCATCGTGGTGGCCGCGGCCAGGGGCTCGATCACCTGCGCGTAGCTGCCGCGGTTCTCGAGCGGGGAGATCGCAGGCACGCTGCCGCCGCCCTGCGGTGAGAAGGCGCCCTGCTCCACGGGCTCCGACCACTTGGCCGGGTCGCTTCCGCTGGACGCGGTGAGCTCGGCCACCGCCTCCTGCGCGGCCTGCAGCAGCGCGCCGCCGGCGGTCAGGCCGGCGGCGCCGAGGAAGTCGTGCTGCGTCCGGGTCCGGAAAACGTCCAGCAGGGTCTCGTAGCTGTCGTGGGCGAACTTGAACGTGGGCGTGTCCTGGTTCTCGGTCGACACGTAGTGGCCGTTCTGGCTGACGTTCGGGTCGTTGAGGCCGACGGCCGCGTTGTAGTCCTTGTCGCTCGAGAACGCGGGGCGGAGCACGTCGTGCTGCAGGTGCTCGAACCAGCGGTCGAAGAAAGTGGGCGCGGTGTGCAGCGAGCCATCGGTGCTATACCGCTGCTGGTCCCAGGCGGCGAGCGCCGCGCGCACCTGCGTGAGCGTCGCGTCGCTGGTGCCGTTGAGCGCGGCCAGCAGCGACGGCATGAAGACGCGGGCGCGGTTGTCGATGTATGCGACCTGCTTCGGCACCTGCCCGATCGAGTCGAGGGTGAAGCCGCTGCCGCCGCGCACGATCGCGTCGAGCGGCACGATGTGGTGCTCGGCACCCCAGCGGTCGCCGGTCTCGGGGCCGGCGAGCGGGTAGCTGACCTCTGACTCCTTCGACCACCAGCCCTGGGCCGGCTTGTTGTTCCAGTTGACGAGGTAGTGGTCCTGCGGGTTGATGACGTGGGGCATGTCGGACCAGGCCTCGTATCCCTGCCAGTCATAAGGCCCGTCGCCGGGCAGGGGCAGGGTCGGGTCCACGTTGCTCGGCCGGATCGGCAACCGGCCGGTGTGGAAGTACGCGATCTCGCCCTTCGCGTCGGCGTAGAAGAAGTTGAAGCACACGTACAGGCCCGACAGCGCCTGGCCGAAGTCGGCCGCGGTGTGCTGGCGGCCGGCGAGGTCCCACGCGTCCAGCGTCTCGACGAGGTGGTTGTCGACAGACGACTGGCGGACGAAGAGGCGGTTGTTGCTGTCCGGCTGGTCGACCAGCCCCTGGCCGTGGATGGTGCGCCACACGGTGATCGTGGTGTCCGGCACGGGGCAGGGCGAGGGCAGCGTCGGCGGGACGCCGAGGATGCCGGCCGCGGCCGACGGCGGCACGTGGCACGGGACCGTCTCCTGGTGCGACTGCAACGGCGCCCACGTGCCGTTGTGCATCGACGCCGTGTGCGTTGCGTTGAGCTGCTCGACGAAGGTGTCGACGTTACCGTCGAGGCCACTGGTGACGGCGAAGCCCGAGTCGCTGTTGCGCCCGATGACGAGCAGCGGGATGGCCGGCACCGCGACGCCGCGCTCGTCGCGCTCGGGGTCGTGCAGCTCGGCCTCCCAGAAGAAGCCGGGCACCGCCCAGCCGGTCTGCGGGCCGCTGTAGAGGATGGGGTTGCCGTCGGCGGTCTTCGCCCCGCTGACCGCGATCGCGTTGCTGCCGAAGTGGTCCGGGATGCGCAGCCTCTGCACCGCGGTCAGCTCGGAGGCGAGCTGTGTCTGCGCCAGCGCCAGGGCGGGCGGGTCGCCCAGCAGGGCGGTGTCGTGGTTGACGAACTGCGAGCCGCTGAAGCCGCCGGGCACGGGGGCGGCCGGGCCGGTGTGGCGGGGGAAGGTGCCGTCCTCGGGGTGGACGATGGACGGCGCGGTCGGGTCCTGGAGACGGTAGAAGTCGTTGAAGGTCTTCTCCGCCTCGGCCTGGCCCAGCTTGGTGACCAGGTTGAGGTACTGGCGCGCGGCGGCCAGCTCGTCGCCCCCGAACTGGCCGAAGAAGCGGCCGGCGTACTCGCCGAAGGCGAGGGTGTCGTCGATGGTCCAGTCGCTCGGGGTGTCGTTCAGGAGGGTGAACTCGGCCGGGCACGTGGTCGGGAACGCGGCGAAGGCCGTGTGCATCCCGCCGACGGACGGACCGCACTGGTCGGTCATGGACGCGTTGATGCCGTCGGCGAACGCCTGGCCGTCGGTCTTCAGGTAAGGCTTCGCGGCGGCCGCGGCGTTGAACTCCTGCATGCGCAGCGTGGGTCCCTCGCTGACGCGCCGGACACCGACGTCCATCGGGATGTTGGCCGGTCCCGTGATGTCGGCGAGGGTGCCGTGGCCGACGCGGCGCAGCGCCTCCATCTGAAAGAGGCGGTCCTGCGCCATCGCGTAGCCGAACGCGAACCACAGGTCGCCCTCGTTGCCGGCATAGATGACCGGCACCCCGTAGCTGTCGCGGAACATGCACACCCCGGTGCGGCCGCCGGGGGAGGTGCAGTTGGCCCTCGCCTCGAACTGCATCGGCTTGTAGTGGAAGGCCGAGTACATCTGCAGCTGGTCGGCGAAGTGCGCGCCGTAGTTGCCGCTGGCGGTGTCCGCGGCGAAGTCGGACATCGGGATAAAGCCGCTCTCGCCGGGCGGCACGGCTGACACCGCCTTGGCGCCGTCGCCGGGAACGAGGTCCGCGTGCGCCGGCTGCACCAGGCTGAGCGGCAGCGACACCGCGACCAGGATCGTCGCGAGCCGCGCCAGGACCGGTCCCCCGCCGAGTCGCCTCACCGATGCGCATGATAGCCCGGTCCTGACGGCACCGTCAGGTTGCGCAGGCGAGGGCGGCCGTTCGCGCACAATACGTGGCGACGATGTGCCGGCCCTTGACGCGTCGCGAGTTCCTGCGCTACAGCGCGATGGCGGCGTCGACGCCGATCGCGATCCGCGCGCTCGCGCCCTTCTACGCGGGCGCGGCCAACGCGGTGCCGATGAACCTCGAGCTCGTAACCCTGACGGAGTCGGAGGCGATCCTCACCTGGTTCACCGGCGACCCGACGATGCTGGACCAGTACCACCGTCCCACGCCGGTGCCCGCGGACACTGTCGTGTACCTCGACACGCAGCCGCTGCCGCCGAGCCCTTCGCCGTCGACCCTCGTCATCGATCGCAACGACCAGACGCCGTACCACTACGTCGAGCTCACAGGGCTGAAGCCCGGCCAGACGTACTACTACCGCTGCATCTCGAACGGGCTGGTCGCCGCACCGACTGCGCCGCTCGACTTCCCGCACGCGCCCGTCGGCGTGCAGCCGCCCACGTACGCCACCGGGTTCTTCACCGCGCCGCTGCCGCCACCCGGCGACTTCCTCTTCGCGATGTGCTGGGCCAACGACATGCACATGGGGGAGATGACCAGCGGGCTGGCGTACGGCAACAGCTCGCTGCCGGGCGGGGGCGCGCCGCCGGGCTTCGCGTCCGACCCGAGCCATCCCTACACCACCTTCATGGCGCAGGCGATGGTGGCGGACGCGAAGGCGCGTGGCGCGCACCTGATGATCCTCAACGGCGACCTGACCAGCGAGGCCGAGCCCGTCAACATGGCGCACGCGAAGCAAACCCTCGACGTCTTCGGCACGTACCGCAGGGACTACTTCGTCGGGCGCGGCAACCACGACCGCGCGCACAGTGGCACCACGTGGAAGGCGTGCGTGCCGGTCGCCGGCAATCCCGACTACAACGACTGCATCGTCAACTACTTCTTCCCTGACGGCCACACCTACTACGCGTTCGACAAGCTCGGCCTGCATTTCGTGTGCCTCGACACCGTCGACCAGACCACGGGCAGCGGCGCGATACCCGCGGGCGAGCTGGAGTGGCTGAAGGCCGACCTGGCCCAGCACAGCCACATGCCCACGCTGGTCTTCGGCCACCACCCGGTGACCGAGCAGGCGCGGGTCGAGAACGTCGGGCAGCAGCCGGGCTTCAACCTGGTGACGCAGGACGCGGTCGCGCTGGAGCAGGCCCTCGCGGGGACGTCGGTGGTGGCGGTGCACAACGCCCACACGCACCGCAACTTCCGCACCACGTCGCCGCTCGCGCCCAACATCACGTTCCTCGAGGTCGGCGCGGTGAAGGAGTACCCCGGCGGCTTCACCATGCTGCGAGTCTTCAGCGGCGGCTACGCCGCCAACTTCTACAAGCTGCGGCCTGACGACGCGCGGGCGTGGTCGGAGCTGAGCCGCGGTGAGTACCTGGGGCTCTATCCCTACTACACGTTCGGCGAGCTCGGCGACCGCAACTTCACGATGGCCGCCGACTTCTCCGACGTCGCCGCGTACCTGAGGGCGCACCCGGGCGGGGGGCCGGTGACGATCGAGGAGCCCGGCGGCGCGCAGCCGAACACGGCAGCGGGCGCCCCCTCGCCGCTTCCCGCCCTGGCTGCCGCCGGTGGGGCGCTGGCTGCGGCGAGCCTCCTCCCCCCGCATGCGGGGGGAGGCAAGGAGGGGGGCAAGCGGAGCGCGGGGGGAGGTAAGGTGGGGGGGCACCGGGGTGAGAAAGGAGTGATCCGCCTGAGACTGCTCGCGACCGCCGCCTTCACGGCGGCCGTCACGCTCTCCGCCGCGTCATCGACCGCTGTCGTGCGCGCCGACACCAACCCGCCCAAGCCGGAGCCGGGCGGCGGCGGCGGCACCAGCCAGGCCTTCCTCGATGGCTGCCTGCGCGACCCGAGCGCGCTCATCGACGGCAACGCTCCCTCGTGGGTCCTCGTCTACAACACCCCCGCCGCGCAGGCGGCGCCGGCGCCGCGGTGGGTCACCGGCACCGTGACGTCGCTGGCCCCCCAGGCGCTGGCCGTGCACCCGTCGGGCGACGACCTGCCGTCGGGCCACGACGACTACGACATGAACGTCAATGTCATCCCGGACGCGGCCTACGACTACCTCGTCAGCGGGCACTACGACGCCGCCCACCCGACCCAGAGCACGGGCAACTACGCCAGCAAGAACGACGAGGCCTACGCTGCCGTGCACTCCGAGCTCGAGGGCAGCTCGTTCCCGTTCGCCGTCCGCCCGCAGTCAGGCGACCGCATCACGTTCCTCGGCAACTGGATATGGGACTGCGGCCACTGGGGCGTGCCAACCGAGATCTTCAGCCCCGACTACGTCCTCCCCAAGGTGGGCGAGCCGTGCATGGGCAACCTCGTCGACCTGGGCCCGATCTTCGACCCCGCGCAGTGCCACATCACGGGTGAGTCGACCGAGTTCCACCCGTGGCGCGCGATGTGGGATGTCGCGGCCGAGCCCGACAGCCCGGAGGGCGAATCGCAGGCCAAGCTCTACGTCTCCACCGACGAGACGCACGCCGGCGTGGTCGAAAACTGCAGTCACAAGTTCCCGCCGATCAACGGCCTGTTCAACCCGCAGCAGCGCGTCTGCGCGCAGACCGACCCGAACTGGCAGGACGTCAGTGGCGACTACTCCTTCTACCTCGCCGCGCCCGCGAAGCCTTCCGCGGACGCGCAGCTCACCTACCGCGCGGTCGACGCCGGCTCGAGCGGCGCGCCGGCGCCGACCCTCGCGCCCGAGGGCAACGGGGTGCGCGTGACGTTCCATCTCGCCACCGCGCAGGGGCAGGCGCTGCACATGTACTACCAGGTGTTCGCGGGCTGGGACGTGCTTCCCGCCGCGGCCGTGCCGGCGCACCTGCATGTCACCCTCGACAAGGTTGAGATCCACCGCGCCATGGACCCCGGCTGCACGCCCGCGGGCGTGGTGCCCGGGTGCAACGTTCAGTCGACCAGCACGAACCAGGGCTCGAGCGCACCGGGCGAGTGGAACCTCTACTTTGACGCGATGGGCACGTGGGGCCAGGTCAAGAACGGCGAGTTCGACGTGAACGACGGCGACGTCGTCACGCCCAACCAGGCGATGGACATCTACGTCCCACCCGGGCAGGGCTGGCAGATGCTCGTCACAGGGCGTGAATGCGACCTCCAGGGGCTGGCGGCGGCCACGGCCGTCTCGGGCATGTTCAAGTCCTGCACCGGGACGGGCGCCGGCTCGACCGAGCTCTCCGACACCAACGACGGCCCCGGCACCATCCTCGACACTTACGCCTCCGCGGCCGCCTCACTCGGCACCCACGTGCGTGATGCGCCGATGCAGGGCCAGCCGTACGGCGCCACCTGCCCGAAGGTAACGGCCAACCCGCACGGCTGCTACACGCTGACGTACACGGTGAGCCAGGTGGCCGACGCGTCCACGCGGGTGCTGACCAGGCTCAGCTCGCCCAACACGGGGGCTGTGACGCCCTACCCGGTGGCCGTCCTTGCCGGGCTGGGTCTCGCCGCGGTCCTGGTGCTCGGCCTCACCTACCGCCGGAGGCGGCGGATCTAGCCCCGCGCCACCAGTACCACCGCGCCCACGACCAGGATCCCACCGAGCAGCTGGAGCGGCGTCAGCGCCTGGCCCAGCACGATGAAGGCGAGCAGCGCCGTTGAGAGCGGTTCGAGGGTGCTGATCAGCGAGGCGTGGCCCGGGTCGGTGCGGCTCAGCCCGGCCAGGAAGGCGGCGGCCGCCACGACTGTCGCGACCACCGCGATGCCGACCACCGCTCCCATCGCCGTCATGCTGCGCGGCATCAGCAGCGAACCGCTCGCCAGGCTGATGGCGAGGTAGGCAAGGCCGGCCGAGCCGACGACCACCGCGGTGGCCGCGACCGGGTCGACGCCGCGGAGGACGCTCTTGCCCAGGAGGATGTAGAAGCTGTACGTCACGGCCGCGAGCAACCCGAGCACGATCCCTTCCCAGCGCAGGCCGCCGCCCGGGTTCGACACCAGCGCGACCCCTGCCAGCGCCAGGACCAGGGCGAACGTACGCGACCGCGTGAGCCGGGCCCTGTAGAGGGGCCAGCTGGCGACGGCGACGATGGCCGGGTAGGTGTAGAGCAACACCGACGTCACCGCGGCGGGCACGTAGCGGATGCTGTTGAAGTACGCCGCCGACTGCAGCACGTAACCCACCCCGCCCATTACGACCAGTCCGGCGAGGCTCCGGCCTCGGGGCAGCGCGGTCCTCCGCGCCAGGACGTACACGCTCAGGATGGCGGCCGCGAGCAGGAACCGGAAGGCCAGCAGGCTCTGGACGTTGAGGCCCTCGGCGTAGGCCACCTTGCCGAAGATCGGCAGGGTCCCGAAGCACACCGCCGACACCGCCAGCAGCGTCTCCGCGCGGCCCGCGCCCCGCTGGTGGGTTGCCCCGGGGTCAGCCCCTCGAAGCGCCGACGGCGGCCTCCCGCTCGACGACGGCGGCCAGCGCCTCGATGAAGCGCGGGGTGGTGTTGGGCAGCCGGATGCGGTGGAAGCGCAGGCCCTCGGACTCGGCCTCCTCCCGCGCCGCGACGTCGATGTCGAACAGGATCTCGAGGTGGTCGGCGAGGAACTGGACCGGCACCACGAGGACGTCGGTGTGACCCGCGGCTTTGAGGCCCGGCAGCAGGTCCTTCAGGTCGGGCTTCAGCCACTCCTCGGGGGTGTGGCCGGCGCTCTGGTACGCGAACTGCCAGCGCGCGTCATCGAGGCCTGCCGCCGCCGCCACGGCGCGCACCGTCTCCATCAGCTGGTCGAGGTACTGCGGCTCGCGGTCGACGACCACCTTCGGCAGGCTGTGCGCGGTCAGAAGCACCGGCACGGAGTCCCGCGCCCCGGCCGGGAGCGCGTCGAGCGCCTCCCGCACGCCGGTGGCGAGGGTGTCGATGAAGGCCGGCTCGAGGTGCCACTCCTCCGCGACGACGATAGCGATCCCCGCAGGGAAGTGCGCCGCCACGGCGGCGTCCAGCGCCCGGCGGTAGCCGCCCATGATGAGCGGCGACCACTGCGGCGAGAGGATGAGCCCGACGACCGACGTGACGTGTGCCGCCGCGAGGCGCTGCACCGCCGCGTCGATGGTGGGCTCGGAGTGGAGCATCCCGACCTCGACCCGGAAGCGGCCCGCCCCGTGCCGCGCGTCGAGCAGCTCCTGCAGCGCCTGGCCCTGGGCCATGGTGATGCGCACCAGCGGGGAGAAGCCGATGAGCTCGTAGCGGCGCGTGAACTCCGCCACCAGTGCCGGGTCGGCCGGGCGTCCCCCGCGGACGCTCGACATGTACGCGGGCACGTCAGCGGCCGTCTGGGCCGAGCCGAAGGTCATCAGCACCACCCCGGTGGCGCCGCTCACGCCGCCACCCCGGCGCGCCGCGTCACCTCGTGCACCCGCTCGACCAGCCGCGCCAGGCTGGCCTCCGGCGACTCCGGCATCACGCCATGGCCAAGGTTGAAGATGTGGCCGTCGCGGCCCGCTGCCGCGTCCAGGACCACCTGCGCCTCGCGCTCCACCACCTCCCACGGCGCGAGCAGCACCGCCGGGTCGAGGTTGCCCTGGATGCCCTGGCCCGGCCCGATGCGCGACCAGGCGACGTCCAGCGGCACGCGCCAGTCCACGCTGACCATGTCGGGGCCCGCCGCGGCCATCGCCTCGAGCAGCGCCGCCGTCGACGTCCCGAAGTGGATCGACGGCACGTCCAGCGCGCGCACGGCGTCAAAGATGCGCTTGCTGTAGGGCAGGACGTTGGCTTCGTAGTGCGGCAGCGCGAGCGCGCCCGCCCACGAGTCGAACAGCTGCACCACCTGGACGCCGGCGGCGACCTGGGCGCGCAGGTAACGCGTCGTCACCTCGGTGAGTGTCTCCATCAGCGCGTGCCAGGTCCGGGGCTCGCCGAACATAATCGCCTTGGTGCGCGCGAAGTCGCGCGTGGGACGCCCTTCGACCATGTAGCTGGCGACTGTGAACGGCGCCCCCGCGAACCCGATGAGGGCGGCGCGGCCCTCGAGCCGCGGGCGCAGCATCCGGATGGTTTCGAACAGGTGCGGCGTCGCCTCCTCGGCCTCGACCACGCGCAGCGCCTCGACGTCGGCCGCGCTGCGCACCGGCGAGTGGATGATGGGGCCGATCCCCGGGTCGATCGAGAACGGCACCCCCATCCCCGTGAGCGGCAGCATGATGTCCGCGTAGAGCACGGCGCCGTCGACGTGGAAGGTGTCGACAGGCATCAGGGTCACCTGCGCGCAGAGCTCGGGTGTGCGCGTGATCGTGAGGATGTCGTGCGTCTCGCGCAGCTCGCGGTACTGCTGGAGGCAGCGCCCGGCCTGGCGCATGAACCAGACGGGGGTCGCGTCGACCGGCCGCCGGCGGGCGGCGGCAAGGAGCCGTTCGGCCCCGGTCACCGGCTCCTTCGGGCGGGCTCGCGCCCGGCGCGCGCGCGGGACGCCGGGGGGCGCGGGGCCGGCTTGGCAGCGGCCTTCGCCGCCGCCTTGGGCGCCGGGGCGCCGGCCGCTTTGCGGCTCGCCACGGGCGCCGTGCGGCCCGCCGGCGCCTTGCCGTTGGCGCCGCCCTTCGCGGTCGCCGGGCTGATCCGGTCCAGCCGCTGGCGCAGCTCGTCGTCCTGCTGCCGCAGCCGCTCCACCTCTTCGCGCAGGTTGCGCAGCTCGTCCTCACGGGCCTCGCCGCGCACCAGGCGCTCGATGGCGACGCGCGCCTGGTACCGGATCTGGCCTTCGACGTCCCGTTCGATCGTGGCGCGGAGGGCGGGCACCGCGTCGGTCTCGCCGAGCTTCTCCAGCGCGCGGACCGCTCCGCGGCGCGCGAAGTACGAGGGGTCGTGGAGGGCCTGCTCGGCGGCGTCGCGCACCAGCGTGCGGCTCTCGGGACCGAGCGCGCGGGCGAGGGTGGCGGCGCTCTCCAGGGCGTTCCAGCGAACGAAGGCATGATGCACCGGCGCCGTCATCTCGAGGATCAGCGGCAGGGCCTTCTCGTCGTGGAGGTCGGCGAGGCCCGCGAGGGCCTTGATGCGGACCTGCTCGCGGTACGAGTCGCGCTGCAGAGCCCGCTTGAGCTCGGTCAGCGCGTTGCGCGACCGGACCTTGCCGATGGCCCCGGCCGCCGCCGCCGCGACCATGTACGACTTGTCGCGCTGCAGCGAGGCGGCGAGCGCCTTGCCGACCTCGTCGTCGCCGCGCCACGTGCCGAGCGCCGCGGCCGCCGCCGCGCGCACCTTCGCCTGCGGATGCTCCAGGGCCTGCAGGAGCAGCGCGCGCGCCTCTGTCCCGCGGGCATCGCCCAGCGCCGTCGCGGCCGCCACCTGCACCGCCCAGAACTCGTCCTTGGCACGCAGCCTCTCGCCGAGCGCCTCGACGCCCTTCGGGGACCCTGCCCGGCCGAGCTGGCGGGCCGCCTCGACCCGGCCGGTCACCTCGTCCTCGTGCAGCTGGTTGATGAGCAGCTCCTCGGCGCGGTCGAATTCGAGCGTCTTGAGCAGCCGGTTCTCGTAGTCGAACCGCACCCAGGTCGGGCGCCGGGGGAGACTGAAGCCAAAGCCCTCCTCGGCCCTGCCGTCCGCGCCCACCTCGATCGTCTCGACGATCGGCTGGCGCCGCCCTGGCTGGCCGAAGGCGACCAGCACCGGCATCCGGAACACGGGCACGCCGTCAGCGACCTCCTGCCTCTGCTTGACCGTCAGCCGCGCCACCCCCTGGTCTTCGTCCCACGCGTAGTCGACCTGGAAGTCCGGGTGGCCCGCGCCGTAGACCCACTGCTCGAAGAACCATCCGAGGCTCTTGCCGCTGACGTCCTCGAGGGCTCGCACGAGGTCCTCCGTGCCCACCAGGCCCATCTTGTGGCGTTCCACGTAGGCCCGGACGCCGCGGCGGAAGGTCTCGTCGCCCAGCAGGTTCCGGAGCATCCACAGCACGAGCCCGCCCTTCTCGTAGAGGTGGGTGTCGAACAGCGCGACCGGTTCGAAGTAGTCCCGCGAGACCAGCGGACGCAGGTACTCGCCCTCCTCCTCGAGGTACTTCTCCAGGTCCTCGAGACGCTGCTGTTGCGCCTCGTCCTCGCCGAGGCGGCGCTCCGTCCACACCTGCTGGCAGAACGTGGCGAAACCCTCGTTGAGCCACGCGTGGGCCCACTCGCGGCACGTGAGCAGGTCGCCGAACCACTGGTGCGCCAGCTCGTGGGAGACCAGGTAGTCGGAGTCGTAGTCGGGCGCGGCGCGCTCGTCGAGCAGACGCATGTCGGTCAGCGTGGTCGCCGACGTGTTCTCCATCCCACCCCACGTGAAGTCCTCGACCACCACCTGCGCGTACCGCGGGTACGGGTACGGCTCGCCCGTGAACTCCTCGAAGGTCCGCACCATCTCCGCCGTCCGCGCGAAGGTCCGCTCGCCGTCCTTGCGGCGGCCCGGTGGCACGTAGTACTCGAGCGGCGGGAGCCCCTCGCGCTCCTCCGTCCAGTGGTCGAACTCGCCGACCACGAGCGACACCAGGTAGGCGACATGCGGCACCTCCTGGAGCCAGTGCCAGATCCGCAGGTCGCGGTTCTTCGTCACCGAGACGAGGCGCCCGTTGGACACGACCTCGTACCGCCCCGGGGCGGTGACCACCATCTCGGTGGTGGCGCGGAGGTTGGGGTAGTCGTGGCTGGGCCACCAGTAGCGCGCGTACTCGTCCTGGCCCTGCGACCACGCCTGGTAGAGCCTCTGGGGGTGGGCCCGGTCGGGGCCGGTGAAGTTCAGCCCGGTGCGGGGCGAGCCGTGGTACGTGATCCCCACCTCGACCTCGCGGCCCGGCTGCGCGGGCGGGGAGAGGAACACCTCGAGCACGCCGCCCTCGTGGTGGAAGCGCGTGTCCCGCCCGCCGACCTTGACCGAGTCCACCGTCAGCTCGCACAGGTTGAAGCTCACGCGCGCGAGCGGCTTGTCGATGGGCGTCAGGTAGTGGGTGACGGTGGCCCGCAGCGAGTGGCGCTCGGGGACCACGTGCATCTCCATCTTGATGTGGCGCGTGTTCGCCACCCTGTCCGGGGGCCACTGTGAGGGCGCGCCGGGAAGGCGGAACTCGCGCCGCCTGTCACCCTTCCCTCCTCGGGACGCCCACGCCCGTGCCACGGTCCGCCGATTTTAGCCTTCGTTTGCACGTTTTCCTGTTTCACCGTGAACATTTGGGCCGTCGAGTACAGTAGGGCGTGCTCTGGTGGCAGGCTCTCCTCCTCGGGCTTCTCCAGGGGGCCACCGAGCTGTTCCCGGTGTCCAGCCTCGGCCACGCGGTGCTGCTGCCGCACCTTCTCGGCTGGCACTACAACCAGTCCGACCCGGCGTTCGTGCCGTACGTCGTGCTGCTTCACCTCGGCACGGCCGGGGCGCTCCTCTTCTACTTCCGCGACGAGTGGGTGCGGCTGGCGCGCGGCTTCTTCGTCGCCGTCTATCGGGGCCGGGTCGAGGGCCCCGACCAGCACCTGGCCATGATGCTGCTGGTCGGCACGATCCCGGCGGGGCTCGCCGGCGTCTTCTTCGAGTCCGAGCTCAAGCGCCTGTTCGCCAGCCCGCGGGTGGCGGCGGCGTTCCTCGTCGTCAACGGGGCGATCATGGCGGGCGGAGAGCTGCTCCGCCGGGCCGATGAGCAGCGCCGGCACCTGGCTCCGGCCGCCGCCGAGGCCGCCTACGCGAGCGAGGAGCGGGTCCGCCTCCCCGCGGCCCTCGCCGTGGGGGCCTCGCAGGCCCTCGCCCTGCTGCCCGGCATCTCCCGCTCGGGCGTGACCATGACCACGAGCCTCGCCGTCGGTCTCAGGCACGAGGCGGCGGCCCGCTTCTCGTTTCTCCTCGCCACCCCGGTGATCCTGGCCGCCGGCCTGCTCGAGGTGCCGTCGCTCGCCTCGGCCGGCCCGTCCGCCGGTATCTATCTCGCCGGCGCGGTGCTGGCCGGCATCGCGGCGTACCTCAGCACCCGCTTCCTGCTGCGCTATTTTGAGAGCGGCCGCCTCGGACCCTTCGCCGTGTACTGCGTCGCGCTGGGCGTCCTCGGCCTGCTGCTGGTCCATTGATCCTGGAGGTCCGCCCTTGAACAGTCTCCGGTCCCCCGCCGTTATGGCAGGCGCCATCGTCCTGGCCGTGGTCCTCGCCCTCGTCGGCGTCTGGTTCCAGGTGCACTCGCACAACCCGGCCCACCCCGTCTCCTTCCACGCGATCGCGTTCTGGGCCTGCGCCCTGGTCGCGTTGGTGGGGGCCTCTTTCGCCCGCCCGCAGCGGGGCTGACCCGGGCCCGCGGCATCCCGCGGCCGGCCCGCGGCATCCCGCGGCCGGCCCGCGGCCGCTGGGGGTGCTGCGCGCCGGCGTCGCCGAGGTCTGGCGCGCGCGCTCGACGCGGGTCACCGTCGCGGGCGGGCTGGCGTGCCTGGTCCTGGGGGTCCTCATCTTCCGCGGCGCCCCGACCGACCGGCAGCGTCTCTACTTCGTCGAGCGCCTGGACGACCTGCTGGGTTTCATCCTGACCGCTATCGCGCTGGTGGTGGCGTGGACCCTGGCCGCCCGCGAGCGGCATGACGACTTCCCCCTCCTGAAGTCATCCCGCTGGCGCGCGGTCCTGCCCTACGCCGCCGGGCGCTCGGGCGCCGCCATCGTGGCCTACGTCTCCGTCGCCGTCGCCCTCGCCACGGTCGTCGAGCTGGCCTGGCTCTCGGACGCCGGCCCGCTGCCCGCGCAGCAGGCGGTGCACGTGGCCGTCATCGCGGTCGACGCCCTGCCGGTCCTCCTCGCCGGGCTCTGGCTGGGGGCCCTGGTCCAGCCTGTCGCCGGCCAGGCGCTGGCCCTGCTCCTCGTCGTCTACGCCGGCGACGCCGAGGTCGACTATGCCCACGCCACGCTCGGGCGCCTGCCCCCGGGCCTCGTCGAGCGGTTCGTCAGGGCGGAACACTGGTTCCTGCCGCGGATGCTCGTCGACCCCCTGAAGCTCACGCTCCTGCGCAACGAGGCGCTGCTGGTGAACCAGGTCCCCGGCGACCAGGGCCCGGTGCTGTGGAGCGACCAGGTGGTGCTCGTCAGCTCGGCCGCCGACCTTCTCTACGTCGCGGCGTACGCGGTGGCCCTGGTGCTCCTCTACGCGCTCGCGGTCCGGCGGCGCATGCTCTGGATCCAGAGCCGGGAGCCCTTGCGGCCCTTCCCGGTGTCGCGCGCGGGCTGAGCCCGGGGGCGATGGGCCCCCGGCGAGTCGCGGGTTACTGGACGGTGATCGTCCCGTGCATGTCCGGGTGGATCTGGCACGAGTACTTGTAGGTGCCGGCCGTCTTGAACGTGAAGGTGAACTTGTCGCCCTGGTTCAGGGTGCCCGAGTCGAACGCGCCGGAGTCGGAGGTCACCGTGTGCGGCGCGGAGCTGTCGGTCTGGTCCCACTCCACCGTGGCGCCGACGCTGACCGTGGCGCTGCCTGGCGAGAACTTGCCCCCGACCGTCGGGTCGGGCCCGATCGAGATCTTCTCGGCGACGGGGCCGGCGGAGCCGCTGCTCGTCGGCGCGGAGGACGGGGCTGAGGACGGGGCTGAGGACGGGGCCGCGGACGCGGCGGTGCTCGGCGACGGGGTCGGGATCCGGACGGCCACGCTGCACTTGTCCACGCAGAACTGGACCGACGCCAGGCTGTTCTGGTAAGGCGTGTGGTCGCTGAAGCCGAGCTCGACGAACAGCGTGTGGGTCCCGCTGGAGACGCCCTTCAGGGTCACGCTGCTGTCGAAGGTGTGGGTGACGCCGGGGGCGTGGGGGATCGGCTCGCCGGCCGGGGTAGGCGTGGCGTCGAGGAACACGTGGAAGTGGCCTTCGCCGTACTTGTGGGGGTCGGTGGCGGTCTCGGGCGACACGATCTTGACCGTGCCCGCGGTGGCCAGCTGCACGGTGACGTCGGGCCCCTGGACGGTCTGGCCCGCCTTGGGTGACACGATCACCGCCTTCGGGTCGGTGGGAAAGGCCCCGACCTTCTCGACCGGGAGCGCCTGGGCGCACCCCACGAGCACGAGGCTGAGAGCCGCGACGACGGCCGCTTCCCTACGCATCGACGAGGATTGTAGCGGCGGGGGCCAGACGGGCGTCAGCCGGCGCACGCGGCGGGGTGGCGAAGGATCGCGTTGCGCGCGCTGTCGGCGACCAGGAGGGAGCCGTCGGTGTCGACCACGAGGCCCTGTGGGTCTTTGAATCCGCGGGTCAGCACCGTGGCCCGTCCTTCGCCGTAGCGGTAGAGGACCCCGTCGTTGATACCGGTGATGAACAACCCACCGTGAGGGGCCGGGGCGAGGTCGTCCGCCCCGCCCACGCCGGGAGCCCGGGAGAGACGGGCGCCATCCGCCGACACCAGCACCAGGCCCAGGTTCTCGTCCGCCACGGCGACGCCCCCGTTGAAGGGGATGGCATCCACGGGGCGGCCCAGGCCGCCCGCGATGGTCCGGGTCGCCCCGGTGGCAGGGTCGAGCTCGAGGAGCCGGCCGTTCGGGCTGTCCGGCACCAGCAGCTTGCCATTGCCCTCGGCGCGGATCGAGTCGACCCCGAGCTGGTGCCTCGGGTTGGCGAACGTGTAGACCGGGGTGACCCGGCCGCTGCCGTCAAGGCTGACGCGGTCCAGCCGGTTCAACGACTGCTCGACGACGTAGATGGTCCCGGCGGGGCCGGGCGCGATCCCCTCCGGGTCCTGGATGCCCCGCGCGACCACGGTTGGCCCGGTGCTGCCGCGGTAGGCCACCACCATGCCCGTGTTGAGGAGGGACACGTAGAGGGTGCCGTCGATCAGGGCGATGTCGTCCGGCGCCGAATCGAACCTGTACGCGACCGTGAGGTTGGCGGCCTCGCCGGCACTGGCGGGGCAGGTGGGCGCAGGGGTCGCCGGCGCGGCCACGGAGGGGCTCGAGCCGGGGGAGGGGGTGGCCGGGCGCCGGGCCCCGCCAGGGCTCGACGACGCACAGGCCGCGAGGCATAGCGCCAGGGCAACCGTCCCGGCTTGCCGGCGCGGCGAGAGCGCCGCGCCGCGCCGCGTCAGTTCAGGCGCTCGACCACCATCGCGATGCCCTGGCCGCCGCCGATGCAGAGGGCCGCGAGGCCGGTGTCGACGTCCTTGTCCTCCATGGCGTGGAGGAGCGTGGTGAGGATCCGGGCCCCGCTCGCCCCGATCGGGTGGCCCAGCGCGATCGCGCCGCCGCGGATGTTCAGCCGGTCTTCGGGCACGGCCAGGTCGCGCGCCACGGCGACGGATTGCGCGGCGAACGCCTCGTTGAGCTCGAAGAGGCCGATGTCGCTCAGCGCCATCCCGGCCTTCTTGAGCACCGCGCGCGTGGCCGGTGCCGGCCCGATGCCCATGATCCGCGGCGACACGCCCACCGACGCGTAGGCCACGATGCGCGCGACGGGCTTCCAGCCCTCACGCCCCGCCCGGGTGCGGCTCGTGACCACGACGGCGGCCGCGCCGTCGTTGATCCCGCTCGCGTTGCCAGCGGTGACCGAGCCCGCCTTGTCGAAGGCCGGCTTGAGGCCGCCCAGCTTCTCGAGCGTGGTCTCGCGGGGGTGCTCGTCCGTGTCGACGACCACCTCGCCCTTGCGGCTGCGCACGGTCACCGGGACGATCTCACGCTTGAAGGCGCCGCTCCTGATCGCCTCGCCGGCCAGCCCCTGGGAGCGGGCGGCGAACTCGTCCTGGTCCTCGCGGCTGACCTCGAAGTCCTTCGCGACGTTCTCCGCCGTGATCCCCATGTGGCAGTCGTTGAAGGCGCACCAGAGCCCGTCGCGGATCATCTCGTCCACCAGCTTGCCGTCCCCGAGGCGGTAGCCCGCGCGGGCGTTCTCGAGCAGGAAGGGGGCGCGCGTCATGTTCTCGAGCCCCCCGGCGACCAGCACCTCGGCATCGCCCGCACGGATGGCCTGCGCCGCCAGGGCGACCGTCTTGAGGCCCGAGCCGCAGACTTTGTTGACGGTCGTGGCGGGGACTGACTCGGGCAACCCGGCCCTGATCGAGGCCTGCCGCGCCGGGTTCTGGCCGAGGCCGGCCGACAGCACGTTGCCGAGGAGGACCTCCTCCACGGCTTCGGCCGGGACGGCCGCGCGCTTCAGCGCCTCCGCCACGACGACCTCGCCCAGCTCGGTCGCCGGGACGTCGCTGAAGGCGCCGTTGAAGGTCCCGATCGGCGTGCGGACGGCGCTGAGGATGACTGCTTCTTCCATGGCTCGTGCTCCCTGTGGTGTGAGAGCGAGTCTACGGCGGCCCGGCAGCCTCAGCCCGGCAGGTCGTACGCGTGCCAGGCTATCTCCTGGTCCACGTAGGGGATCGCGTCGACGCCGCCGACCGCATCGTCGGCCCAGGCCTCGAAGCGCGCCGCGGCCGCCTCGCGCTCCTCGTCCGTCATTGTCCAGGTCCAGCTGAACTGGTTGCCGCGGAAACGGTCGAGCACCATGCGCAGAGGACGGTCGATGCGCTGCGCGACCCCGGGCAGGACGCGCACCGCCGCGCCCAACTCGCGCATCGTCTCGTCGAGCTGGGCCACGTCCCGGAGGCCGGGGAAGCCGGCGCCGCGGTCAAAGCTCTCCCCGAGGGCGCGACTGAGGAGGGCATCGAAAGCCTGCGAGCCGCCAAAGTCCGCCAGGACGACCCCCGGCCGGGCGACCACGCGAAGCAGCTCCTGGACCGCCTGCTCCCAGGCCGGCACGAGGTGGAGGACGTGGCACACATAGGCCGCCTCGAAGGCACCGTCGCCGAAGGGCAGCGCCGTCGCGTCGCCCTGGACGAGCGGCACCGCCTCGCCCCCCGCCTTGGCGCGCAGCCGTTCCAGCATGGGCAGCGAGAGGTCGACCCCGACGACGGCCACGCCCCGCCGGGCCAGCGGCACCGCCCAGCGGCCGGTGCCGACGCCGACCTCGAGCACCCGGCCGCCACGGAGCTCGGGGACGACGATGTCGAGGATCGCCGCCTGCGTCTCCGCCGGGATCGCGCGGGTGTCGTCGTAGTACTCGACCGCGCGGTCGAACGAGACCGAGTCGGACGCCGTCAGCGGCTCACGCGGCGCGCCGGCGCCGCAGCACCGCGCTGAGGCCCAGCAGTCCCAGGCCCGCGCCCAGCAGGGGCGCCCCTGCGAGTGCCAGTCCGCCCGCGGTGTTGGGGAGATTGGGCGCCGGCGCCGCCGAGGTGATCGAGGCTCCCGCGGCCGACGTCGCGGGCGCGTACGTCGGGCCGGTCCACTGCAGGATGTCCATGCCCCGCTGGTAGTCGATGGCGTAGATGGTCTTGCCATCCGGGGCCCAGTGCACCGCCGAGGTGCCGCCGGCGATGGGCTCGAACCAGCCGACCTCGCTGATCTTCCCGTTCGGCGCGACGCGCAGGAACCGCGTGCCGTTGTCGTACGCCGCCGAGGCGACCAGGCCGCTGCCGTGGAAGGTCGGGTGCGCCTCGAACCAGTGCACCGAGCAGCCCAGCGCGGTCACCGGCGGGTTGCCGTCGGTGTACGTGCCGGTCGTGACGCGGTACTCGTCCAGCATGTGGAACTTCCCGCCCTTGATCGTCTTGCCATCGCGGTAGACGTCGCTCGTATCCCAGGTGGTGAACGCCCCGGAGACCTGGATGCAGCGCTCGTTGAAGTTCGTCTCGCCGCCGGCCAGCATGATCGGGTCCGTCGCGAGGTTCGGCCAGCGCACGGAGTGGATGAAGCGGTTGTCGGGCGGGGTGCCTGTCGCCAGGAGGACGGGCTTTGCCGGCGTTCCGCCGTCCTCGGCGTTGACGCTGAGCAGCAGGATGGGGTCCGTCGCTGTGAGGACGACGCCCGGCCGCACCTCCTGCTGGTGGTGCGCGCTCGTCGCCGGCGAGCCCTTGAGCCAGTTGCCGATGATCGGGGCGGGGTGGCCCGGGTCGAGGACGTGGCGCAGGTCCGTGATGGTCCCGTCCGAGCCCCACATGTACTGGCAGTCGAGGACGCAGCTCGAGGTGTGCGGGCCGGCGTTCCATATCGACGTGAGCACGCGCGGGTTGGCCTTGTCCGTGACGTCGTAGATCGTCAGGCAGTTCGCGGTGGACGTCGGGCTCGGCGTGCCTGTGTAGCCACCCGTCGGCGGCGCCGTGCAGGCGTGCTCGTCGGAGATGCCGAGGATGCGCCCGTTCGTCGGCACCTCCTCGTTCTCCCAGTGGACGTCGACGGTGAGGCTGCTCACCAGCACGGGGCTGGTCGGCTGGCTGATGTCGAAGATGTAGAGCCCCTTCGAGCTCGTCACGTACAGGTAGTTGCCGACCACGCGCCCGCCGACTCCCGGCGTCAGGTTGCGCATCTCGCCGATCCAGCGGACGTTGTCGCTCGCGACCCAGTCGGTGCCGCTGCTCCCAGCGTGCGCCGTCATCCCCCCGCCGAGCATGGCGCCGAGCGCCATCACCATCACCACGAACACCCGCAGCCGCATGTGCCAAACCCTCCCTGGCCCCGCCTCCCCCGGGCGGGCGCTGGCATGCATGTTAGCGGGCGCGCGGCCGCGCATAGGCTTTCGGCGATGGCGCCTGAAGACCTCCTCGCCCTCGCAGCGCAGCTCGCCTCTGAGTTCCAGGTGGGGGCGGCCGAGCGCGACCGCACCGGGGCGCTGCCGGTCGAGGGCATCGAGTCGGCCCGGCGCGCCGGCGTCCTGGCTTTGACCGTGCCGGCGTCGCACGGCGGGTGGGGCGCGGACCTCGCCGCCTTCGCCCGGTTCCAGGAGCGCGTCGCGCGCGGGGACGCCTCCACGGCGCTCATCCTCGCGATGCACCACATGCTCGTCGGCGGCGAGGCGGAGGCGGGCCTCTGGCCGGCGGCGGAGTGGGACGAGGTGTGCGACGCCGCGGTGGCCGCGGGCGCGCTCATCAACGCCGCCGCCACGGAGCCCGGCGCCGGCAGCCCGTCCCACGGCGGCCTGCCCGCGACCGAGGCGGCGCACGTGGCCGGCGAATGGCGCCTCACGGGCCGCAAGGCGTACACCACCGGCGCCCCGCTGCTGCGCTACGTCCGCGTCGCGGCGCGGGTCGACGCAGCTGCGGGCGAGCCCTACTCGGCGCGTTTCCTTGTCAGCCTGCCGGCCGAGGGCGCCACCGTGCTGAACGAATGGGACCCGGTCGCGCTCAAGCCCTCCGGCGGCGAGGACATCGTGTTCGAGGGCACCCCCGCGCGCCTGCTCTACCGCGAGGACCGCCGCGGCTGCGAGGGCAACGTCTGGTTCCAGGTGGCGATCGCGGCGACCTACCTCGGTGTGGGCCAGGCCGCGCACGAGGCGGCGCGCGATTACGCCGCGGGGCACCGTCCGCGCGCCCTGGAGGGGCCGATCAGCGACCTTGACGCGGTCCGCCTGCGGCTCGGCCGCGTCCGCGGACGCCTGCTGGTCGCGCGCCGCCACCTCTTCGCGGTGGCCGACGAGTGGGTCGGCCTGCCACGGGCGGCGAGGGAGGGGCTCGTCAACGCGGTGGCGCTGGCCAAGGTGACGGCGACGGAGGCGGCGGCCTTCGCGGCCGAGGAGGCGATGCGGGTCGCCGGGGCGGCCGGCCTGGACCGCTCCCTCCCCCTGCAGCGCTACCTCAGGGAGACCCGGGCCGGGCTGGCGCACCCCCCGGTCGAGGACGTCGCGTACCTCGCTCTCGCGAGAGAGGACCTGGAGAACCGGTAACCGGAAGGTCACGCCCCGCCGCCGTCACGCCTCGGCGCCACCCTCCGACGTAACGATGCGATGACATTCCATTCTCCTTTCCGTCGCGTGCCGATATGGTGGCGACGTGGCACTGATGGCGGTGGCGGACAGCGGCGGCGGGCAGCAGATGCAGGTCGTCGTCCTGCTGGTCGTCCTGCTCGCGTTCGGCGTCGCGTTCTACCTCTACGACCGCGCCCACCCGACGCCCATACGCCGGCCCGGCCGTCCTCCGGCGCCGGCGCTCGACCCCGAGCTGCCGCGGCGGCCGCGCCCCTACGTTCCGCCGCAGGCGCCGCGCAACGACGCCGTCCTCTTCCCCGCCGGCGTCGTCCTGGAGTCTGTCGCCCCGCCGGCCGCGCCGGCGTCGCCTGACGACCTGGGGCTGCTCCTGCCTCCGCTGACCGCCGAGGTCTAGGCCGGCCGGCGGGCCTGCCGCCCGCGCCTGCCGCCCGCCGCGAGCAGCGCCGCGAGCCCGAGGAGGACCGCGGGCAGGACCGGCAGGGGCCGTCCCGCCGAGGTGTTCGGCGCCGGCGCCGGCATGTTGCTGTTCACCTGCGGCGCGCCGAAGTCGAGCTCCCACACGCCGCGACCATAGGCCGAGACCAGGAGGTAGCGGCCGCTCGGGTCGATCCACGCGTCGCGCACCTGGACGTGCGGCAGGCCGGTCGAGAGGCGGCTCCAGGTCGAGGTGCCGAGGGTGGAGGTGAAGACGCCCGTGTCCGTCGCGGCGATCAGCTGGTTCCCGCGGACAACGAGGCGCCACACGCTGCCACGCGGGAGGTTGCCCGTGACGTCGGTGAAGCTGTTGGCGCCGTCGTGGCTGACGAAGACGCGCCCGCCGACGTCGCTCGCCGGGTACCCGAGCAGCTGCCGCTCGGTCACGCCGGCGTACACCGTCTTCGGGTCGAGCGGGTCGATCACGGCCGCCCCCAGGTAACCCGGCGGAAGCCCGCTGGCGGCGGCGAGGTGCCAGCACGCGGGGCTGCCCTTCGCGGCCGTGCAGCCGGCCTTGACGTTGGTCGCGACGGTGACGTGCACGTCGCCGAAGCTCTCGCGGTAGGCCGAGCAGTTGACGCACATCGTCGCGTACGCGGCCGCGTCACGCACCGTCAGCGCCGCGGCGGTCCAGCCGACAGCCGAGCCGGTGAACGGGCTTTTGTACGAGCTCGTGCCGGCGTCGAACGACTGGGTCCAATCGGTCGAGATGATCTTGCCCGTCGCGACGGTGTCTGACACCGTCTGCGTGCTGGGCCCCTTCAGCGACTCCTCGACGTTCTGGCCGGCGGCGATGAGGTGGTTCGGGTCGGTGGGGTCCACGGCGATGGGCGACAGGAAGGTCGCGCCGGACAGGTTGGGCTGCATCTCCCTGACGTTGTGCCCCTTGTCCGTGGTGACGAAGAGCCCGGCGCCGGGCACGCTGAGGTAGAAGACGCTCGTGTCGGTTGTCGGGAAGACGTAGACGCCGTCGCCGAGGCCGACCTGGACCCCGTTGCGGTCGGCGCCCGACAGTGAGACGCCGTTGTCCTGGAGGGCGGCGAGGATCTCCCCGTCGGACATCATGGCGACGTGCCACGGCTCCAACGTCGGCAGGTGGTTCAGCGACGTCCAGCTGTTGTTGTCGAAGCCGGTGCCGAAACCGGGCACCGCGTGGCTGTCCTCCCGGAACAGGCCGCCGTCATTGGCGCTGTATAGGCGCGAGCCGGTCGGGGTCTTCACCGCGACCATCGCGTGCTGGTCCGGGTGCGTCGTGTAGCCGCCGTAGATGGGCGTCTGGGTGGGGCACGCGACCCCGTTGGTGATGTTGGTGAAGAACAGGTAGAAGCCGCAGATGTCGGCGTACCGCTCGATGACGTCGATGCCCGCCGGGCCGGGCGTGCCCCCGGAGTTGGCAAAGGTCGAGTACGCCTCCTCGAGCCCGAAGTACGCCTGGTCCGCGACGACGGGGTCGAGGGCGAGCGGGACCTCGTAGTAGGTCTGGACGCCCGGCGGGTAACCGAGCGGCACCGCCGGGGTGAGCGTGCTGTTCGGCGCCGTCAGGAGGGTCTGCGGGTCGGCCTTGTTGGCCCAGGTGGCGCCGTCGTCGCCGGAGCGGTAGAGCCCGTTGAAGTTGGTGCCCGTCGCCTGCGGCAGGAGGTCGCCGAACTCGGTGCCCCCGCTGGCCAGGCCCGCGTCCGACACCACCGCCCACAGCACCGAGTCCATCCCGGCGATGGGGCTGTACTCGAGCGAGATCCGGCCGATCGGGTCGCTGCTGGAGCTGGCCGTCGAGAGCCCGCTCACGCTCATGGCGGTGAAGCTGCCGGGCGCGCCGCCGGCGGTCGAGCGATAGAGGCCGTTGCCGGGTGAGCCGATGCTCCCGTCGCGCAGGGTCAGCTTGCCGAAGGGCCAGCCCACCGCCACCGTCACCTCGTTCGGATGCCCGGGGCGGACCGCGATGTCCGAGATCCAGTTGGCGTACGGCCCGCTCGCGGGGCCGTTGTGGGCGGCGTTGTCCGGCAGGGCGACGAGCGACAGCGTGTTGCCGTGGTCGGTCGAGCGGTAGAGGCCGTGGTTCGTGCCCACCAGCACGAGACCGTTGGCCCCCACGCGGATGGAGGTCACCGCCCAGCCGCTGACGTTGGGGCTCGGGCGGCTGAACGTCTGCCCGCCGTTGTGCGACACGTAGAAACCGGTGCCGTAGGTGTCACCTGAGATGGTCATGTAGGCCACCCCGGTCCCGACGAAGATGTCGCCGGGGTTCGCCGGGTCCAGCGCGATGGCGCCGATGCCGACGCTCGTCAGGCGGTCGTCGGACAGGTTGGTCCAGCTCGTGCCCCCGTTCGTGCTCTTCCACACCCCGCCGAAGTCGCCGAAGTAGACGGTGTTGCCGCTGGGATCGTTCGTGTCGGCCGCGATGGCGGTGCCCATGCCGCCGACGCGCAGGAACTGCTCCGTCGAGGTCGGGTAGCCGGTGGGGTTCTCGACCCCCGTCGGGCCGACATCCTTCCACGCCAGGTTGCCGTTTGCCTCGGGCAGCGCCGCCGCCTGCTGGAACTCCGCGTACTTCTCGTCCACGCGGTTCGGGTCGTAGCTGCTGCCCGGCAGCAACGGCGATCGCAGCGGCGCCTCGGGCTGGACGTTGGGGTTGAACCCGGCCGGGTACGTCGGGCCCGCCAGCGGGCCGTGGGGCAGGAGCAGGGGTACCCCGGCAGTGGCGCCCAGCGACGTCGAAGCCGACAGCCACGCAACCGCGGCCACGCCGATCGCCGCGGCGCGGCGCAGCGCCTTCCCCGCCTGTGCCCGTGCCCCCGGGCCCGCCAACCGAGCGTCCACTCGCGGCGCGAAGTTTACAACGTCGGTTACGTGAAGTGTTGCACCGCGGTGTGCGCGGCGCGCCGCGGGCTACGCCAGGTTGGCCGGGTCGAGGAGGGCCTCGCGCTGGTCGGGCGGCACCGCCACCTGCTCCTGCATCATCGCCAGCAGCTTCTTGCGCCCCTTGGGTGAGCCGATGATGATGCCGCCCGCGATGCGGCCCTTGTAGAAGAAGAGCGCGCGGTAGCTCTTCCCGCCCAGGTCGAGCCGGGTCACGGACTCCAGCTCCGCCCCGGTCTCAGGCGTGATGCCCATCACCGCGAGGTTCGAGTTGAACATCGACGTCGTGTACGTCGGCACCTCGCGGTGGGCCACCTTGTTGCCGAGCATGTTCTGCGCGATGACCTTGCCGTGCGCCTCGGAGTTGTCCCACGTCCCCATCTGGTTCTTGCGCCCGTCGAGCATCAGGTCGGTGAAGCGCGCGATGTCGCCGCCCGCGTAGACGCCCTCGACGTTGGTCTCGAGGTACTCGTCAACCTCGATGCCGTTCGAGTAGGTGATGCCGCTGCCCTCGAGCCACTCCTCGTACATGTGCAGGCCCATGCCATAGCCGAGCATGTCGACGGAGATGTCGCGGCCGCCCGTGGTCTTCAGCGCGATGTGACCGTTCTGCGCGCCTACGCGCTCCACCTCCTGGTTGTAGATCATCTCGACCCCGGCTTCGCGCGCCAGCACGTCGACAAGCTGCCCCCCGTCGTCGTCCAGCACCCGGCGCAGGAAGTGGGGCCCGCGCTGGATCCAGTACGTCTGCAGGTTGTTGTGGCGGAAGCCCTCGGCCAGCTCGTAGGCGATGAAGCTCCCCCCGACGACGGCCGCGGACGTCGACGCGCGCATCTTCTCGATGATGGCGTCGGTCTCGTCGAGGGTCTGGAACGCGTAGGTGCGGTCCCTGACCTCATCCGCGCCGGGCGCGGGGTAGGGGCTGGGCCGCCCCCCGGTGCAGATCATCAGCTTGTCGTACGGCAGCTCGCCCCCGCCCTCGAGGTGCACCACCTTGCCGGCGGTGTCCACGGAGGCGGCCACCGTCTCGAGCTTCAGGTCGATGCCCTTCTGGGCGTGCTCCTCGACCGTGCGCAGGATGACCCGCTCACGCGGTAGCCCCTTGAGGTAGCGGGGCAGCGAGACGCGGTTGTACAGGGGGTAGGGCTCGAGCCCGATCAGCGTCACCGAGCAGGCGGGGTCGCCCTGCTTCAGCGCTTCGGCACACGTGGTCCCGGCCATCCCGTTCCCGACGATCACGTAGCGTGCCGGCATACGCCCGGAGTGTAACGGGACGGCGCGTCACGTCGTCGTTGCGCCGCTGTTGGGACGGGCGCCGTGTGACAGCCAGGAGCACGCGCAGAATCGCCAGGCCCCACATTGAGGGCAGACTGTTACACTGCGGCTTGGTGAACAGCCAGTCAGGCGCCGCGCCAGGGGCGGGCGAGCTCCTCGTCCTCATCGTCGAGGACGACCCGGACATCGGGTCGGTCCTGCAGAGCTTCTGTCAGCAGCTCGGCTACCGCAGCCTCGTGGTGGTCACCGGCCAGGACGCGATCGAAGGCTTCCGCGAGCACCGCCCGAGCCTCGTGCTCCTCGACCTGATGCTGCCGGGCATCAGCGGTTTCGAGGTGTGTCGCGCGATCCGGTCGATGGACCCGATCACCCCGATCGTCATCATCAGCGCCCGCGGCGACACCGCCGACCTCGTCGTCGCCCTCGACCGCGGTGCCGATGACTACCTGATCAAGCCGTTCAAGCTGCGCGAGCTCGAGGCGCGGATGGCGACCCAGCTGCGCAAGTCCGAGCTGCTCAAGAGCCAGGGCGTGAACCTCGGCAGCGCCGCCCCGATCGCCTACGGCGACCTGGTCATCGACTCTGGCGAGCACCGCGTGAGCGTCAATGGCGCCCCGATCAACCTCAGCCCGCTCGAGTACCGGCTGCTGGAGTACTTCGCGACCCATGCCGGCCAGGTGATCAGCCGCGAGCGCCTCCTGCAGGACGTCTGGCGCTACGTCGGCGAGGTCGAGACCCGCACCGTCGACACCCACGTCGGGCGGCTGCGCAAGAAGATCGAGACGGACGTGAAGCAGCCCCAGCACATCGTCTCGGTGCCCGGCTTCGGCTACCGCTTCGAGCGCCGCTTCCGCGAGGAGCCGACCCCGGACTGACCCGGCGCTGCGCGCTTGGCTTTCAGCCTTGCCGGCCGAACTCCTCCAGCAGGGCGGCGACGCTGCGGATGCCACCCTCGAGCTGGCTGAGGGCGAAGTTCTCGTTGGGGGAGTGAAGGCGCGCGTCGGGCAGGCCGAAGCCGGTCACGAGGAGCTCGACGCCCAGCGCCTCATGGAAGGCCGTCGTCACCGGGACCGAGCCGCCCATCCGGATGAAGGCCGGCGCGCGGTCGAACCCCCGCTCCAGGGCGCGCGCCAGCGCCTTCACGCCCCGCCCGGCAGGTGACGCCTCCACCGGGGGGTCGATGTTGATCGGCCGGACAGTGAACGTCACCCCGGGGGGCGTGGCGTCCTCGACGAAGCGCGTGAACGCCTCGTAGACCTGGCGGGGGTCCTGCGCCGGGACCAGCCGCATCGAGACCTTGGCGGTGGCGCGGGCGGGGATCACGGTCTTGGCGCCCTCGCCAGTGAAGCCGCCGCGAATGCCGTGGACGTCGAGGGTCGGCCGTCCCCACCGGCGCTCGTGGAGGTCCTGGCCCTCCTCACCGAAGTAGGCGGCGGCCCCGACCTCGTCGCGGAGGAGCGCCGCCTCGTCGATGCCCAGGCTGGCCCACGCCTGGCGTTCCACGTCCCCCGGCGGTCGCACGGCGTCATAGAAGCCGGGGATGCGCACCCGGCCGTCGCGCCCCTTCAGCTCGGCGAGCAGCCAGGCCAGCGCGTTGAGCGGGTTCGGCGCGATCCCGCCGTAGGTGCCGGAGTGGAGGTCCTGGCGCGCGCCGGCCGCCTCGACCTCGACGTAGACGAGGCCGCGCAGCGCCGTGACGATCGTCGGGCGGTCGAACGTGACCCACTGCGAGTCCGCCACGAAGACCGCGTCCCCGGCGGCCTCGGCGGCGTGGTCGCGCAGGTAGCTGGGCAGCGCCTTCCCGCCTGACTCCTCCTCGCCCTCGACGAGGAACTTGACGTTGACCGGCAGGCGCCCGGCTGTCTTGAGCACCGCCTCGACGCCCTTGATGATGGCCACGAGCTGGCCCTTGTTGTCGTCGGCGCCCCTGGCGTAGACCCGTCCGTCTCGCTCGACCGGCTCGAACGGCGGCGAGACCCACTCGTCGAGGGGGTCGGGGGGCTGAACGTCGTAGTGGCCGTAGAGCAGGAGCGTCGGCGCGCCCGGGGCCCCCAGCCAGTCGCCGCGCACCACGGGGTAGCCGCCCCCCGGGTCACCGACGGCGCGCGCTTCCTCGAGCCCGGCCAAGTCGAGCATCGCGGCCACGAGGTCCGCCGCCCGTCTCGTGTCCGCGGCGTGGTCCGGCAGGGCGCTGATGCTCGGCACCCGCAAAAGCTCCTTCAGGGCCTCGACCGCGCCGGCGAGGTTCGCCGAGGCGTACTCGAAAGCGCTCCCCGGGCTCGCCATGAGCCGGAGGATAAACCCCGCCGCGAGGGGGCGCTAGACGGTCGTCAGCTGGCGCTCGAGGAGGTCTTCACCGGCGTCCGAGTCGCCGCCGCGGAGCACCGGGTCAGGCTCCATCGCCAGCTCGCGCGACTCGACGAGGGCAGCCAGCAGGCGCTGGAAGCTGCCCGCCTCCTCGTCCAGGTCGTCGTCCAGGGGGTAGTTGAAGCCGCTCTCGAAGGACCGCATAGGCCAAGGCTACTGGCCGGGGGCCGGCATGTCAAAGTGACCGCGTCGTCAGGTCTGCTATTCACCACATGTACCTTGCCGAGTCAGTTTTTTGACGCGCTGCGGCATCGCCGAGGCGCCGGGCGCGATTACACTCAGGTTCGTGGTCGCGGTGCCAAAGGCCCTCGCCGAGATCCTCGTCTGCCCCCGGTGCAAGGGCGCCCTGGAGCACCGTCTCGACCCCGAGTGCTTCGACTGCCCCGGGTGCCGTCTCCGCTACCGCGTGGACGACGGGATCCCGGTGATGCTCGTGGCCGAGGCTGTCCCCCTGCCGGCCTCCGCCCCGTAGCTATAATCCGCCGAGGATCTCCCTCCCCGGTCACTACCGTGTAGCGACGGGGGTTTTTTATTTCTGATGAGCGTTGCCGCCCTCTTCAAGCTCGCCCGGGTCCTGCCGAAGCATGGCCGCCTGGTGTACTGCCTGTACCGCGACCCGCGCACCCCGCGGCTCTGGAAGGTCGGGCTGGGCCTCAGCCTGCTCGCGATCGTCACGCCGTTCGTGAACGTTCCCGAGGTGGTTCCCGTCGTGGGCGAGCTGGAGACCGTGGCGCTCGTGGTGCTGGCGATCGAGGCGGCGGTGCGCCTGGCCCCGGCGTACCTGCGCGAGGAGCACGAGGCGGCCATCGCGGCCGGCTCGAGCCTGTTCCACCGCGACCTCGAGAAAGCGGTCGATGAAGCCGAGAATCTGCGCGAGCGGATCGTCGGGTAGGAGAGAGATGAAGGTTCTGTTTTTGAAGGATGTCCAGGGCACGGCCCACAGCGGCGACGTGAAAGAGGTCGCGGCCGGGTTCGCCCGCAACTACCTCTTCCCGCGCGGCCTCGCGACCCACCTCACGCCCGGCGCGGTGCGCCACGTGGAGCGGCGCCGCGGCCAGGCGGACGCGCGCGTCGCCAAGGCCCGCGCCACCGCGGAGGAGCTGTCCCAGCGGCTGGCCTCGGTGTACCTCACCATCAGCGCCCGCTCCGGCGAGGACGGCCGCCTCTTCGGGTCGATCACGAGCCAGGACGTGGCCGACGCGCTCGACCTCCAGTACGGCATCACCGTGGACCGGCGCAAGATCAGCTTCCCCGACCAGATCCGGGCCACCGGCTCCTGGATCGCGGAGGTGAAGCTCGAGGGCGGCCTCGACGCCACCATCAACCTCAACATCGAATCCGAGTAGGCGTAAGGGGGCGCGCCTGAGCCCGTGTCCACCGCTGCAGCACCGCGGTCCGGCGCCGGGTTGAGCGGCACCCCCGGCGGGACCGGCGGCCTGACCCCGCCCCAGAACCTCGAAGCCGAGGCCGCCGTGCTCGGGGCGATCCTGCTGAGCCAGGACGCGATGGAGCGCGTGGGCGACGTGCTCAAGGCCGAGTACTTCTACGTGCCGCGGCACGCCGACATCTTCCGCGCGGCGCTGCTGGTGTTCCAGCGCAACGAGCCGGTCGACATCCTCACGGTCAGCGCCGAGCTGCGCAAGCTCGGGGCGCTGGAGCGCGTTGGTGGGTCCGAGTACCTGGCCCAGCTCGAGGCTTCCGCCGGCATCCCCTCCAGCGTCGAGCAGTACGCGCGCCTCGTCGAGGAGGCGTCGGTGAGACGTGGGCTGCTCGCCGCGGCCGACATGCTGCAGGGGCTCGGCCTGAACTACGGCATGGATGTCGACGAGGCCCTGGACCGCGCGGGCCAGGAGCTCCTGCGCCTCGCCAACGAGCGCACGACGCAGGACGCGATGCACCTCGCCACCGCGCTGCGCCAGTACTGGGACCAGATCGAGAAGCTGCACGAGAACCCTGACGAGGCGCTCGGGATCCGCTCGGGCTACCCCGACCTCGACCGGCTCACCGGTGGCTTCCAGCCCGGGACGCTCTGCATCATCGCGGCTCGGCCGGCGGTCGGGAAGACGAGCTTCGCGATGAACGTCGCGCAGCACGTCGCGGTCCGCGAGAAGAAACCGGTCGCGATCTTCTCGCTCGAGATGTCCTGGCACGAGCTGACCCAGCGCCTGCTCTGCGGCGAGGCGAACGTCGACTCGTACCTGCTCCGCACCGGCAAGCTGGGCGAGAACGACTGGCAGCGCATCGCCACCGCCATGGGCACCCTCTCCGAGGCCCAGATCTACATCGACGACCGGCCCGGCGTCACGGTCCTGGAGATGCGCGCCAAGGCCCGCCGGCTCAGCCAGCAGAAGGGCATCAGCATGATCGTCATCGACTACATCCAGCTGATGTCGGGCAGCGGCCGCACCGAGAATCGCACCCAGGAGGTGTCGGAGATCTCGCGTTCCCTCAAGCGCCTCTCGGTGGAGCTGCAGATCCCGGTGATTGCGCTGTCGCAGCTGTCGCGCGCGCCCGAGCAGCGCGGCGACCACCGCCCGCAGCTCAGCGACCTGAGGGAGAGCGGATCGATCGAGCAGGACTCGGACATCGTGATGTTTCTCTACCGCGAAGGCCTGCACAACCCGGAGGTGGCGAAGAACAAGACGGAGCTGCTCCTGGCCAAGCACCGCAACGGCCCGACGGGGGACATCCCGCTGATCTTCATGGAGAACCAGACGAAGTTCGTCAGCGCGCTGCGCAAGGCGCCGGCGGGCGCGCCGGAGTAGGGCGGGTGCCGGCTGCGATCCTCGTCGGGGGGCAGTGGGGCGACGAGGGCAAGGGCAAGGTGATCGACATCCTTGCCGCCCAGACCGACATGGTGGTGCGCTCGCAGGGGGGCAACAACGCGGGCCACACGGTCGTGCACGACGGCGTGACGCACAAGTTCCACCTGATCCCCTCGGGGATCCTCTATCCCTCCTGCACGTGCGTCATCGGCAACGGCACGGTGCTCGACCCCAAGGTTCTGATCGGTGAGATCGAGGCGCTCCACGAGAAGCGCATCTCGACCCAGCACCTCGTCATCTCGGACCGCGCGCACCTGATCATGCCGTACCACCCGGTGCTGGACCGGCTCGCCGAGGAGGCGCGCGGGGACGACCGGCTCGGCACGACTTTCCGCGGGATCGGCCCCGCGTACGAGGACAAGGTGCGGCGCATCGGCTTCCGCATCGGTGACCTCACCAAGCCGCGCTTCGTCGAGAAGAAGCTCGATTTCGTGCTGCCGCTGAAGAACCAGGTGCTGCGGGAGCTCTACCACGCCGACGAGCTCGACCGCGACGATGTGATGGACCAGTGCCGTTACTGGGGCGACTTCCTCGGGCCCTACATCAAAGACATCTTCCCCGTCGTGCAGGAAGCCCTCACGGGCGACCGCAACATCCTTCTCGAAGGGGCGCAGGGAACGATGCTCGACATGGACTTCGGCACCTACCCGTACGTCACGTCGTCATGGCCGACCGCCGGCGGCGCGCTGACCGGGTCCGGCGTGCCGCCCAACCGCGTGTCGAGGACGATCGGTGTGTTCAAGGCGTACACCACGCGCGTGGGGTACGGCCCGATGCCCACCGAGCTCGAAGGCGACGACGGCGAGCGGCTGCGCGAGGCGGGGGCCGAGTACGGCACGACGACCGGTCGCGCGCGCCGCGTGGGCTGGTTCGACGGCGCCGTCGCGCGCTACAGCGCCGCGATCAACGGGGTGGACTCGGTCGCGCTGACCAAGCTCGACGTGCTGTCCGAACAGGAGACGATCAAGGTCTGCACCGGCTACTTCTTCCGCGGTGAGTACCACGCCCACCCGATGAGCAACATCTCGCACCTCAAGCACTGCGAGCCCGTCTACGAGGAGATGCCGGGCTGGCGCACGTCCATCGCCGGGGCGCGCGCGTGGGACGAGCTCCCGGCGGAGTGCCGGGCCTATGTCGAGCGCCTCGAGGCACTGATCGGCGCGCGGGCCGACATCATCTCGGTGGGCGCGTCGCGCGACGAGACCGTGATCCGGCGCCCGGTGTTCGCCGACGAGTGAATTGGCTCGACCTCCTCATCATCGTCTTCTTCTTCGCCGCGCTGGGTAACGGCTACCGTCGGGGTTTCTCGCTCAGTTTCTTCTCCTACGGCGGGCTGATCGCCGGCACCGCGATGGGGGCGTTCCTGGCGCCCTTCGCGGAGCGGCTCTTCGGGGGCAACCCGGGCATGAGCCCGTTTGTCGCGCTCGGCGTGCTGTTCATCGCGGCGTCGGTCGGGTCAAGCCTCGGCTACGCGCTGGGCGAGCCCGTCCGGCTGCGCGTGCAGCGCCTCCGCGACGCGCGCGCCTTCGACGCCACGGCGGGCGCCGCCTTCTCCGCCATCACCGTCCTGGCCACCAGCTGGTTCCTCGGCCTCGCCTTCGTCCGCGTGGCGCCGGTCGCCGGGCTCATCGAGGGCTCGGCGGTGCTGCGCACGCTGGACGCCGTCTTCCCGCGGCCGCCCGGGTTCCTGATCGCCGTCGAGCAGATCCTCTCCGACGTCCCCTATCCCGAGGTGTTCGACGTCCTCAACCCGAACCTGCCGGGGCCGGTATCCGTCGACCCCGCCGTGGCGAACGACCCTGGCGTCGTGGCCGCGGGCAGGGTCACGGTCAAGGTGCAGAGCCTCGGCTGTGGCGGGGAGGTGTTTGGCAGTGCGTTCCCGGTCGGGACCGACTACCTCGTCAGCAATGCCCACGTCGTCGCCGGGACGACGGATCACCGCGTCCTCACGCCCGACGGGCGCGTCATCCGCGCCGTCGTCGTGCTGTTCGACCCCGAGCGCGACATCTCGATCCTCCACGTCCCCGGCCTCCGCCTCGGCGGGCTCACCGACGCCTCCGCCGCCCGCGGCGACGCGGGCGCCACGATCGGGTACCCCGGTGGCGGCAACGAGTCGATCGACGCCGCCGCGGTGCGGGCTCGCGTCTACGCCACCGGGCGCGACATCTACGGCCAGGCGCGCGTCACCCGCGAGATCTACGTCCTCACCGCCAACATCCGCCCAGGCAACTCGGGGGGCCCGCTGGTCGACGCGCAGGGCCGAGCTCTCGGCGTGGTCTTCGCCAACTCGACCGCCGACCCGAGCGAGGGCTACGCCCTCACCGACGACGAGGTCAGGCCCGACATCCAGACCGGCGTGGGGCGGACGGCCGCGGTCTCGACCCAGGGCTGCGCCAGCTGACGCCAGGCGCCCCGGGCGGCTGGACGCCCCTAACGCGGCAGGCGCAGGTAGTACACCCAGGCCAGGGCCAGCGCGCCGGCGACGACCAGGAGCGCGGCGCTGACCAGGACCAGCCGGCGCCGCTCACCCCTCTCGAGGTCCCCCGCGAGCGCGACGAGGACCCAGCCGGCCGGCGGGAACAGGGCGAGCGCGGCCGTCCGGGCAATGGTGGCGCGGCCGGCCAGGGCCGGCTCGCGCGGGTGCCAGCGCTCCGTGACCCCGGCCAGCTGCACCGCCGTGGTCACGCCCGCCACCCCGCACACCCCCACCCCGAAGGCGTCCACCCCCATCCCGATGTGCACGAGGAGGACGGCCACCAGCGCGGCGCCGCCGCCGGCCGCGAGGCGCCACGCCCTGTCGTGGGGGAGCAGGCGCCTCTGGGCCCCCATCAGCCCGGCGAACGCCAGCGCCGGCCCCTCCACGACCGCCACGGTCAGGGGCACGCCCATTGCGAGGGCCCCCACGGCGACGACCGCGAAGAACGCGAGCAGGTAGCCCCAGGCAACCTCGCCGACGAACGAGAGCGCCGCGACCACGAGCGCGGCGGCCCCGAACGACGTGGCGCCCAGCAGGCCGGCGACGTTCCCCGCGTACAGGCGGGTCGGGTCGACCGAGATCCCGAACTGGCCCCAGAGCCGAAGAGGGTCGTCCAGCTGGCGGAGGTCGAAGGGCGACACGAAGCCGGTCCCCGTCCGCGCCTGCCACGCCCACGCCACGAGCCAGGCCGCGCCCACGCCGCCCAGGGCGACAGGCATCGCGGCCCGGCGCAGGCGGCCTTCGACGGCCACGGCCGCGACGACCAGGGCGGCGACGAGCAGGGGGGGAAGGTTGGGGGGCAGCAGGACGAACAGGAGCAGGGCCGTGGCGGCGCCCCGGGTCAGCCCCGGCTGGAAGGCCCCGGGGGCGCGCAGCCCCAGGCGGTGGAAGGCGAACCAGGGCACGCCCAGCGCGAGGGCGCCGGCGGCGACGGCCACGGCAAGGGTTTCGAGGGCGACCCCGCGGAAGATCAGCAGGGCCCAGGCGCAGAGCAGCGCGACCCCACCCAGGCGCACGGCCTGCGGGTCGAGCCGCTCGGGCTCCAGCAGCACGGCGGTGACCCGGTCCGCCCAGGTCCCGGAAGGCGTCGCCGGGCCGGGCGCGCCCCCCGGCGCCGCGGCCTCGCCGGCCGTGTCCCCGGCCCCCCTGGCGCTCACGCGGGCAAATGTAAACGACCCGGGGCGGGCGTCCCCGGTGCCTATACTCGCCCGCGGATGGCGTACCTGCCCCGCATCGTGGCTGCCACCCTAGTAGCCCTCACCGCCGCCGCAGGCTTCTCGCCGGCCGCTCTCGGGTCGGACAAGCAGTGGACCAGCTATGGCGCGCTGCCCGGGGACGCGCCCGTGTTCGGGCTGGCGATCAGCCCCGTGCAGACCGGCACCGTGTACGCGGCGACAATCGGCGCGAGCCTGGCCCAGACCGACGACGGGGTCACGTGGCACGAGGTTTCGCCGACCCTGCCGCGACGCATCTGGAAGATCAGCATCGACCCGGCGCCCGACACCCTCGGGTTCGAGCCGATGTACGCCGGCAGCGCGGGCGAGGGCTTCTGGAAGAGCCTGGACGGCGGCAAGACGTGGGCCCAGATGGACACGGGACTGACCGGCCAGGGGGCCCTGAACGTGCGGAGCATCGCCCTCGGGGTGCACCTGATCGTCATCGGCACCTCCAACGGCGTGTTCAAGTCCAGCGATGGCGGGGCGCAATGGCAGCCCGCCGGGCTGCAGGGCTACGACATCTCGTCGGTGGCGTTCACGCAGTACGGCCTCGCCGGCAGCACCCCGACCGCCCTCGCCGGCGTGGACGGCTTGAAGTCTCCGGGGGCGCGGCTCCTGTCGAGCAGCGGCCTGGCCGGCAAGTGGACGCCGGTGCAGCAGGGCGTGCCCACCGACATGGTGGTCAGCTCGATCGCGTCCGGCCCGGTGCCGTCCGGGGCGAACGCCCGCCCCGTGTGGGTGGTGGGCAGTGCCGGCGTGATCAAGTCCGACGACGGGGGCAGCACCTGGGCCCAGCTGGCCGGGCTGCCCAATCCACTCGGCTTCGACGCCGTCGCGACAAGCGACGCCGACCCGAACGTCGCGTACGTCGTCAGCGACGGCAGCGGCGGCGCCGGCCAGCCGGGCGGCGGCGTGTGGGTCACGGTCGACCGGGGTGGCACGTGGGCGCAGCTGGCCACGGGCCTGACGGAGCACGCCGTCACGGCGGTCGCGGTCGGCCGCGACAGCCCGGTCACCTCAATCGTGGCCACGTACGCGCCTGACGCCAGGTCGGTGAAGCTGTGGCAGTACCGCGACGCCGGCGTCGCCCCGACGGGGACCCCGGAGGACGGCTTCTGCCCTGAGGCGAGCTGCGCCACGGGAAACATCAGCCTCCCGGTGGCCGTGCACGGCAGCCCGGAGTCTGGGGCACCCCTCGTGAACCCCTGCCCGACCCCGTCGCCGACCCCCTCGCGCAAACCGTCACCGCGGGCGAGCGGCGCGTCGCCCTCCCCGTCCCCGGCGACCTCGCCGGCACCCGCAGCGGCCTCCGCCTCCGCCACCGCCTCGCCGTCCCCCTCGGGCCCGCCCGCGCCGAACCCCTGTGTGACGCCGAGCCCGACCAGCCGGCCGCCCGCGGGGGGCGACCTCCCACCCTGGATCGCCCTCGGCGGGGTGGGCCTCCTGCTCGTCATCCTCGTGGGCCGCCTGGCGCTCTTCCGGCGCTGAGGCCGCCGCCCCGGCCGTGGACCTGAACGTAGCAAACCCTTAACAAGAATTTGCCGCAGCCCCGCTGCGGTTTAACACAGCCGGTGCCTACGCTGGCCACGCCGATGTCCCCACCTGCCGTCGCTGATGTCCGGCCGACCCCGGAGGTCGTCCTGGCCCGGGGGAGGGTCGTCCTGCCGCCCGTGCGCGTGGACTACCTCCGCCGGACCCACCGCGTCGGCTCTGTGCTGTACACGCCTGGCGTCCTGCCCTACGCGGGCGAGGAGCTCCGCTTCGTCGGCCGGCTGAAGGAGGAGGTCGGGCTGCAGGACGCGGCCGAGGCCGCCCGGCTCTGCTCGCTCAACATCCTCTCCGTCGTCCGCACCATCCTCGGCAGCCTCGACCGCGTCAGCCGGGTGCGGCAGCTGAACGTCCTCGTCAGGGCCGACGCGTTCGATGGCGGGGAGCCACGCGTGGCCGACGCGGCGTCGGCGGTCCTCTACGAGGTCTTTGGCGAGAGCGGCCGCCACCGCCGGGAGGTCCTGGCGACCGCCGACCTGCCCCAGGGTGCCGTGGTGCAGGTCTCGGCCGTCCTGGAGCTCACCCTCAACTAACCCCGGTCCAACGGGCCATCCGTAGACTCGGGGCCTGATGCCCCTCGGCCTTCATGGCGTCGACCCTGTCGCCGCCGTCGTGGGAGGCTTGATCAGCTTCCTGTCCCCGTGCGTCCTCGCGGTTGTGCCCGGCTACATCGCCTACCTCGGCGGCGCGAGCGTCGAGGCCGAGACCGGGCGCCGCGGCCTCGTCTTCAATGCCCTGCTCTTCGTCGCCGGTTTCACCGCCGTGTTCGTCGTCCTGTACGCGGTGCTCCAGGCGGTCGTCGCGCCCCTGCCGTCGGACTACAAGACCCTCCTGACCGACGCCGGCGCGATCGTCGTCATCTTCCTGGGGCTGCAGTTCCTCGGGCTCTTCCGGGTGGGCCTCTTCTTCCGCGAGGCCCGGCTGCAGCTGGCCCACCGGCTGCCACCCGGGAGCCCAGTCGCGGCCGCCCTGGTCGGCGTCGCGTTCTCGCTTGGCTGGACGCCGTGCGTGGGCCCGATCCTCACGTTCATCCTGCTGCGCGCCAGCGCCCATGACCTCGTCGGCGGCGCCGGCCTCATGCTCCTGTACTCGGCAGGGCTGGCCGTGCCGTTCCTGCTCACCGCGCTCCTCATCGAGCGCGTCAGGCCGCTGCTGGGCGCGGTCAACCGCCACGCGCGTGCCGTCGAGTCGGTGTCGGGCGCGCTGCTCGTCTTCGCCGGGATCCTGCTCCTCACCGGGCAGTTCGCCCAGGTGAACCAGTGGTTCGGCCCGCTGGCGCGCTACCTGCCGTCCGGCTGAGCCGCGCGCGGCAGCCGGATCGTCACGACCGCCCCGACCGCCCCGTTGGCGGCCGTGACCGTGCCCCCGTGCGCCTCCACGATCGCGCGCACGATCGCCAGCCCGAGGCCGGAGCCGGGCGTCGCGTGCGCCTCCGCCTGGCCCCGATAGAAGCGATCGAAGACCCGCGGCAGGTCTGACGCCGGGAAGCCCGGGCCCTCGTCGCTGAGGCTCAGCTGCACCGAACCGGCCTCCACCGACGTGCGCCAGGAGTGGGTCCCCCCGGGCGCGTGGCTGAGGGCGTTGGTGGCGAGGTTGAGGACGGCCCGGCGCAGCTGCTCCGGGTCACCGCGCACGACCGCCTGCCCGGGGGGGGCGGGGTGGGCCTCGACGTCCTGCGCCGGCGCCCTTACGGAGAGCTCCTCGATCGTGTCGGCCACCAGCGCGTCGAGGTCCACGAGCTCCGGCGCCCGCGCCGCCCCCGAACCCGCGGCCGCCGCCGTGTCGAGGCGCGTCAGGGTGAGAAGGTCGTCGACGAGGGAGGCCATCCGCCGCAGGTCGGTCTGCATCGCGGCGAGCTGCTGACGCGCCGCCTCGGGGTCGCTGACCGCGCCCCTGGCGAGGAGGTCGAGGCGCCCCTGGAGGGTTGTCAGCGGCGTCCGCAGCTCGTGCGACGCGTCGGCCACGAAACGTCTCATGCCGGCCTCGCTCTCGGAGCGCACCGCGAAGGCGCTGTGCACCGCGGCCGCCATCTCGTTGAACGAGCGCGCCAGGCGGGCGAGCTCGTCCCGCCCGCCCGGGTCGGGGACGCGGCGGTCGAGCTCACCCCGCGCCATCGCCCCCGAGGCCTCCGTCACCCGGTGCAGCGGCCCCAGGGCGTGGCCGACGAGGAGGGGAAGCACCAGCAGCGCAATCAGGGTGAGGGAGCCGAGGGCCACCAGCATCACCAGCAGGAAGCCGCGCTGGCTGGCCTGGATGGTCTGCGTCGGCTGGCTCAGCTGCGCCACCCCGACGGCGCGTCCCGCAGCGGTCCGTAGGGGCTCCAGCACGACCATCTCCTGGCCCGCCCCCTCGCCCGCGAGGTAGTACGAGCGCCGGCGCCCGGCCGCCGCGTCGCCGTAGGTCGCGGGGTCGAGGCGCGGCGGTGTCGCCTCCACCGGGCTCCATGCGAGGACATCCCCGGCGGGGTCGGCGACCATCACGGTGACCTGGCCGCCCGCGAGCGCCTGCGCGATGCAGTCGGCCCGCGTGACGCTGAGCTCGCCCCCCGCCGTCGCCGCCCCGGCCCCGCACACCCGGGCGCGGGCCCCGACCACGGTGAGGGCGCGCACCGTGGCCGTGAAGCGTTGCTCCAGCGAGCTCGCCTCGTCCCGGCGCAGCTGCACCCCGAGGGCGAAGTACTGGAACGCCGCGCCGACGACGAGCAAGCCGACGAGGAGCCCGACGGTGAGCAGCGAAAGCCTGAGACGCAGGCTCATCGCGGAGGGAGGGGTACCGGCCTAGCCCGCGGCGGCGGGCGCGAACCGGTAGCCCACGCCCCGGACGGTCTGGATCATCTGACGGCCCTCGTCCCCGAGCTTCTGGCGCAGGTAGCGGATGTAGACCTCGACGTTGTTCTCGTCGCCGTAGAAGTTGTAGCCCCACACCTGGTCGAGGATCCGCTCGCGCGGGAGCACCTGGCCCGCGTGCTGCATCAGCAGTCGCAACAGGTCGAACTCGCGCGCCGTCAGCTGCACCGGCGCGCCGTCGACGTGGACCTCGCGGCTGCCGTCATCGAGGCTCACCCGCCCGATGCGCAGGACCTCGCCCGCCGTCGGGCGGCGGCGGCGCAGGATGGCGCGGGCGCGGGCCAGGAGCTCCTCGAAGTGGAAGGGCTTGACCAGGTAGTCGTCCGCCCCGACCTCCAGGCCCTTCAGCCGGTCCTCGAGCCCATCCCTCGCGGACAGGATGAGGATGCCCATGTCGGCGCCCTGCACCGCCCGGCACACCTCGTAACCGTCCATGCGCGGCATGTTGATGTCGAGCACGACGAGGTCGGGCCGGAACTCGCTGATCGCGATCAGCGCCTGCTTGCCGTCCGCGGCGCTGCGCACCTCGAAGCCCTCGTACTGCAGCCCGAGCCGCAGGAAGTCGACGATGCCCTGCTCGTCGTCGACGACAAGCACCTTTCCCGCACCCTCGCGCGGCAGGACTCCGCTCACCGGCCGATTGTATTTTCGGGCGGCTTTCTCGAGAACTGGCGCGAGGCGGTTCTCAGATCCCTCTAAGGCCGCCCTCGATAGACTCTCGCGAAATGCGCCGTTCCTTCACGGTGCCCGCCGTCGTCCTCTACGTGCTGGCGACGACCGCCTTCCTCCTCTGGCGGGGCATCTCGGTCTCTCCCGACTACTTCGTCTTCATCCTGCTGTTCGGCGCCATCGTGCTCGGCCGGTGGAAGGCGTTCATCGTCGACTGGATGCCGCTGATCGCGCTGTTCATCGGCTACGAGTTCCTGCGCGGTTTCGCCGGGGCGTCAGGCATCCCCGCGCACTACACGGAGGTGATCGCGGCGGACCGCGTCATCGGCTTCGGCACCCTGCCCACCAACTTCCTGCAGGCGCATCTCTACCACCCCGGGCAGGTGAGCTGGATCGACGTGGCGGCGACGCTCTTCTACTTCATGCACTTCGCCTACCCGATGATCCTGGGCTACGTGCTGTGGATCCGCGACCGCGCTGTGTTCAGGCGCTTCGCCGCCTCGCTTCTGGGGATGAGCTACGCGGCTTTCGTGTTCTTCCTTCTCGTGCCCGTCGCGCCCCCGTGGCTCGCCTCGCAGATGGGCTACATCCCGCACGTGTACAAGATCATCGACCACACGCTGCCCAGCTACACCGACTTCGTGTACCAGCACATGAACCCCAACCGCGTGGCGGCGTTCCCCTCGCTGCACCAGGCGTTCCCGATCCTCGGGCTCCTCTACGCGCTGAAGGTCTTCGGTCGCCGGGCGTGGATCCTGGCCCTCTGGCCGCTCGCGGTGACGTTCAGCATCGTGTACCTGGGCGAGCACTACGTGATCGACGCCGTCGGGGGCGCGGTGCTGGCGCCTCTCGCCTACCTCGCCACCGAGTGGACCTGGGCCCGGCTACGCGCCCGGCAGCCCGGTGAAGCGAAGCCCGGCGCGCGCCTTGCGCAGCCGGTTGAGGCTGAGTAGCACGGCCGTGAAGCCCTCGAGGTAGCGCGCGAGGCGCAGCGGGCCGACCTCGACGCCACGGGCGCCGAGCGCGCCACATAGCTCCACGATGACGGCGCGGTCGGCGGCAGCGTCCGCGGCCACGGGGACGTCCTCGTCGAGCCCGTGGTCGAGGTCCAGCAGGAGGGGGGCGCTGATGGCGTGGAACGCCGCGCCCACCCGGCTGTCGGGCAGCAGACGGGCCACCAGCTCCGCCGCCGAGCCCTCGTCGACTCGCTCGACCGTGGGGCCGCGGTCGTCGAAGCGCAGCGGGATGACGGCACTGACGACGAGCTTCCCCGCCAGCGCCTCGCGGCACGCCTCGACGGTCGGCGCCACCCCGTCGTAGGGCGTGGCGAGGACTGCCAGGCCGCCCCGCGCGGCCGCCTCGGCGTTGGCCGCGCCGGTGACACGGCCGCCCGACAGCTCGCGGACCTCCGCCGCGGCCGCCTCGGCGCGGGCGGCGTCACGCGACCCGAGCACCACCTCGAGCCCCGCCCGGCTCCAGCGGGCGGCCAGGCCCTTGCCCTCCTTCCCGGTCCCGCCGAGCACGGCGACGGGGATGGGCAGCATCATCGCCGGCTGGCTCTCCAGGGCCCTATTTCTTCTGGTGCGTGAAGTAGCCCTGGCCCGCCTTGATGCCCAGCTCGCCCGCGTCCACGTGCCGCTCCAGCTCGGGAGTCGGCTTCCACGCCGGGTCCTTCATCTCGTCGATCGCCAGGTGCCAGGCATCGTGGATGACGTCGAGGCCGATGAAGTCGGCGAGCTTGACCGGGCCCATCGGCCAGTTGAGGCCGCGGACGCAGGCCTCGTCCACGTCCTCGGCCGTCGCGGCGCCCTCGTCCACCAGGCGGAGGGCCTCGCGGATGGCCGTGAAGATGACGCGGTTGACGATGAACCCGTAGCTCTCACGCTGCACCAGCACCGGGAAGCGCTTGACCTGGCGCGCGAAGGCCATCGTCCGCTCCACCGTCTCGTCGCTGGTCTTCGGGCCGCGGACGACCTCGACCAGGTCCATCACGAGGACCGGGTTGAAGAAGTGCGCGTTGATGCACTTGTCGGGGCGCCGGGTGACGTGGGCCAGCTTGCTGATCCCGATGGTCGAGCTGGTGCTGGCCAGGATCGTCCCCTCCGGGGCGACCGAGTCCAGCGACTTGAAGACCTGGTGCTTCAGCTCGAGCTGCTCCGCGACCGCCTCGACGATGATCTCCGCGTCGCCGGCGGCCTGCTCGAGCGACGTCGTCGGGTGCACCCGGGCCAGCGCCGCCTCGCACTCGGCCTCGGTGAGGGTGCCCTTCTCGACGCGGCGGCGCAGCAGGCGCGTGGCTCCCTCGACCCCCCGGTCGAGGGTCTCCTGGCGGCGCGACGCCAGCCTGACCTCGACGCCGGACAGGGCGCACTGGTAGGCGAGCTGCGACCCGACCGTACCCGCCCCTACGACGGCGACGCGTTCCATCTCCAAGCTTCACTCCTCCAGCACCAGGCGGGTCGCCGGCCCCCGATCGGCCCGTTCGCCGCGCCCAAGTGGGTTGTGATGATAGCCACGCGCCGACCCTCCCCGGGCCTTTGTTTTGCCGACCCCGATAATTAGGGCGTGGTCCTGGTCAAAGACGTCATGTCCCGCGAGGTCCTGAAGATCTCGGAGTCGGCCAGCGTGGCCGAGCTCACGAGCCTGCTGACGCGCCACCGCATCACCGGGCTCCCCGTGCTCGACAGCAAGGGCAAGCTCACGGGCGTGGTCTCCGAGTTCGACGTGATCGACCGCAAGGGCAAGAGCGTCGCCGACATCATGAGCAAGAAGCCGATCACCATCCGGAGCGACGCCCCGATCGGGGAGGCGGCGAAGCTGTTCGTCAAGCACCGCATCCGCCGCGTCCCGGTCGTCGACGGCGAGAAGATGGTCGGCATCGTGAGCCGCAGCGACATCGTCCGGTTCTTCGCCACCCGCCAGTGGCAGTGCGCCGAGTGCGGCTTCACCGACCGCGGCTTCGAGCCGCCCGACCCCTGCCCGAGCTGCGGGGCCGGGGCGGCCAAGTTCAAGCTCAGCCAGGCGCCGCCCGGGATGTAGCCCCGGCCCGGCCCCCGGCCGCGGCCCCGCTCAGCAGCCCAGGTCCTGTCCCTGGAGCGACGCCGCCCACAGCTCGGCCATCGCCGAGTAGCCGGCCGCATTGGGGTGCACCTTGTCGGCCACCTCGTCGCGGTGGGCGCCGTAGTAGCCGAAGAAATCCGGGGCCGAGGCGAGCTGGTCGGCCGCCCGCACCTGGGCCAGGACGGGCATGTACTGCGTCTCCAGCGCCTGCCGCCGGGGCTGCGCCGACCACACCGGGCAGGCCAGGTGGATCTGGCCGCCCGTCGCGCCATAGCGCTGCTCCAGGCTGCTGACGATGCCCTGCACCCTGGCCCCGTACTCGTCCGGCGGCCGCCCGACCAGCGCGTCGTTGACCCCCAGGTCGATGACGTATGCGTCGGGCAGGGCCGCGCCGAAGACGTTGGCCAGGTACTGGCTGTCGGCGATGTGGGTGAAGCCGTCGGCCGTCGCCCCCGACCAGCCCAGGTTGAGGACGAAGACAGGTCGCCGCCACGCGTCCGCCAGCCGCTCGCCCAGCTCGACCGTGAACGACACGTGCGCCCTCGGGTGCTCGACCTGGCCCGGCTGGGGGTAGTTCCGGCCGTCGGCGCTGACCAGGGACGGCACTGCCTGTCGGGCCTCGACCCAGTTGGAGTACGTCCCCACGAAGGGGCCGCCGAGCCCCTCCGTCGTCGAGTCGCCCATCGCGGCGACGATGCTGCCGCGGGCCACCTGGCGCAGCTCGGCCTCAGCCACCGTCCGCTGCGGGCCGGCCTCCGTGCGCGGCTCGACCGCGGCCGCCGTCAGCGTGTGCTCACCGAAGCCGACCCCCGTGAACGTGCCGGCGTAGGGGCCGGACTCGAAGACCTGCGACAAGGCGCTCGGGGTCGCCGCGTCGAGCGTGACGACCACCTCGGCGTCCGGGGCCAGGTGCGAGGCGTCCAGGACGAAACGGAGGTCCGGCTGGGTCTGGATGTAGGGGATCGTGATGCTCGAGCCGGCTGCGGGAATGGTCGTCGTGGCAATGTCGGGGGCGGAGGCGACGGTGGCCCGAGGCCACGCGAAGCGCAGCGCCGGGCGGACGGGCGCGGGCGCGGGGCTCGAGCGGGTGTCGGGGACCGCCATCCGCACCGGCCCTGCCACGCGCTCCCGGCCGGCCTGAGCGTGCGCCGCCGGCCACTGCGCCAGGGTCACGATCGCGACCAGCGCCAGGATGCCGCGTGCCAGCGGCGAAGTCGGACTCACCGCCGCCCCCACTGCCTAGAAGCTAGAGGGACGGAGGCTGCGACGTGCTATCGGGCATTGCCGGAAAGGCTAGCGGGTACGCCCCCGCGAGGCGATTGTCGCGCTGTAAAGACTCGGTGGAGACTAGACCGCGCCCACGATGTCCGCCGACAGGTTGCCGAACTTGCCGAGGAACTCCGTCCGCTCGCGCCGGAAGCGTTCGACCAGGCCCTGGTACTCCGCCTCCCGGCCCTGTCGCCGGTACAGCTCGATCGGCCGGAGCAGCTCCTCGTCGGCGAGGCCCGGCACGGACGCCGCCACCTCGTAGCCAAAGTCCGGGTCGGTCGTCCAGCGGATGGTGCCCTCGGCGATGCCCTTGACGACGGCCGAGGAGTCGGCGATGCCCACCTTCTTGCTCCGCTCGTCCTCGTCGGGCCCGCCGACGCGGCCGGTGTTGAGCAGGAAGACCTGGAAGCTGTGCTTCTCCAGGAGCTCCAGGAAGCGGTTGCCCTGGAGCCCGTGCTGCAGCGGGAAGAAGGGGTTCGTGCCCGGGACGCGCAGGAACTTGCCCATCTCGTCGGCGCCGCCGGCCGAGGTGCCCTGCGTCTCGCCCAGCATGAAGTACGCGGCCGCCTGGGCCCTGTCCAGGCGCGCGACGGCCGGGATGATGTTCTCGTTCCGGTTGAGGATCAGCAGGAAGTCCGCGGTGCTGAGCTCGCGCGCGTCCTTGGACCAGCCGAGGTCCTGCATCGCGAACACCGCGCGCCCGTTCTGCGTGTAGTCGGTGTTGAAGAAGTCGACCTTGCCCTCACCGTCCTGGTACACGTTCTCGAGGTAGGCGGTGGGCCGGGTCACGGCGTGGTAGATGGTCGGCTCGAACTCGGGGTCGAGCGCGAACGTCTTGGCGAAGCAGCCGTTCTCGGTGGCATAGATCTTCCCGTCAGGCATCATCGCGACGAAGTCGTCCTGCACGGGCTTGGAGTCGTTCTGGCGCGTGAAGGTCGTCGTCGTCTTGCCGGTGCCGGAGAGCCCGACGATCAGCATCACCTTCTCGCCGGCGTCCGTGGGAATCACCTTGCAGCCGGCGTGCAGGGGCAGTCCGCCGCGGTCGTAGACGAGCTTGTTCCACATCCGCAGGCCGCCCTTCTTCGACTCGCCGAAGTAGTCGGAGTTCATGACGCGGGTCACGTTGCGCTCGAGGTCGACCGCGATCACCCGTTCCATCGGGTAGTCGCGCACGGCCAGGTTGGGGGTGTAGATGACGGTGAGCTCCGGGTCGAAGTCCTCCCCGGCGTTCTCGGCGTCGTAGAAGAGGATCTTCTGCATCCCGGCGATGTTGGCGTTGTTCCTGTCGATGACCAGGCGCGCCCGCGTCCGGAAGCTCGGATCGTTGCCGATGTAGCCGTCGATCACGAGCATCTCGCAGTGCGCGATGTGCTCGTCCTGCATCTTCGCCAGGCGCTCGCCCTCGGCCCGCGTGATGCACTGGCCGGAGTGCAGCTCGGGATGGTCGGTGACGATGAACGTCGAGGCCTTGCTGCGCGCGTCGACCGCGGTCTGCACGTTCCAGTTCTCGAACTCGCTCCGGCGCGCGTTCGGCATCTCCCCGGTGAGCCGGTGCAGCTCCTCATGGGACGGGTTCCAGGTCAGGTCCTTCGCGTCGGGGATGCGGGGCTTGACCTTCACGCCACGCCCGCCGGGCTCTGCTTCTCGGCCAGCTTCTTGTCGAGGCCCATCTGGCGGCCCTTGATGGAGAGCTGCTCCGCCATCTTCCGGCTGGCCTCGTCGATCATCTCGTCGCCGTACATCACGGCCCCGAGCTTGTGCTCCTCGGTGGCCGTCTTGTACGCGGCCATGATGCCCTCGGCCCGCTCGTAGGCCTCCAGCGGCGGCGAGTACAGCTCGTTCAGCACCGGCACCTGGTCCGGGTGCAGGGCCCACTTGCCGTCGAAGCCCATCAGATACGTCCGCATCCCGACCTCGCGGAGCCCGTCCATGTCGCGGATCTGGGCATACGGCCCGTCGATGGCCTGCAGGCCGTGCGCCCGCGCGGCCATCAGGATCGACATGTTCACGTGGTGCCAGATGTCGCCCGGGTAACGGTCGTCGATCTTGCCCACCGTCAGCTGGGGCATCCCGATGTTGGCGGAGAAGTCGCCCGGCCCGAAGATGATGGTCTCGGTGCGCGTCGACGCCGCGGCGATCTCGTTGACGTGGATGAGCCCCTCGGCGGTCTCGATCTGCAGCTCCAGCCCGATCCGCTTCTCCAGCCCGAGGCCGGCCTCGAGCTGGTCCAGCAGGCGGTCGACGAAATGGACGTGGCTGACGTTGTCGACCTTCGGCACCATCAGGCAGTCCAGGTGCCCTCCGGCACCCTCCACCACGGAGATCACGTCGCCGTAGCAGTTCGGGTGATCGGCGGCGTTGACCCGCACCACGCGGACCGCGCGGCCGCCGAAGTCGTACTCCTTCAGCGCGGCGGCGACGTTCGCCCGCGCGGCCTCCTTGACGCCCGGGGCGACCGCGTCCTCGAGGTCGAGGAAGAACTGGTCGGCACCGAACGCGGCGTTCTCACCCGCCTTCCGAAGCATCTTTTCCGAGCTGCCGGGGACCGACAGGCACGAGCGGCGAAGCCGAATCGTCAAGCGTCGAACCTCCAAGTGCCGGGCTCGAAGGGCGCCGGCTATCGGGGCGGGTTGCCCGCCGAAATGTGGGAGGTGAGTTTACCGAAGGCCGGGAAGTTGCTTGCAGTCGGGGGCGCTTCGGTTTAGGTTTCCCGCGATGGACCTCGGGGACGCGTTCAGCTGGGGCTTCAAGGACCCGCGCTGGTTCGGCAAGTTCCTCGTCATCGGCCTCATCTTCATCATCCCCGTCATCGGCTGGATCAACGCGGTCGGGTGGATGCTGACCTGCCTCGACTACCGCCGCCAGGGCTACCAGGTGCTCCCCGAGGCCGGCTTCCAGTACATCGGCCGCGGGATCAACGTGTTCCTGGTCGAGCTCGTCTACGGGGTGGTCATCGCGGTCATCTTCTTCGTCCTCTTCGGCCTGACCATCGGTTCCACGGCCGCCATCAACGCCGCCGGCGGCCAGAACACCCTGCCCCCGTTCCCCCTCGGCGGGCTGGGCTTCCCCCTCTTCGGCCCGCTGCTGAGCATCGCCGTCCAGCTCTTCTACCCGAGCGTCATCGTGGCGACCGAGCACGGCGGGATCGCCGGCGGCCTGAACGTCGTCCGCGTGGTGGAGCAGTTCTCGCGCCGGCCGGGCCCGGCCCTGCTCTCGGCGCTGATGTTCTGGGTGGCCGGCTACATCGGCGGCCTCGGCTGCATCGCCTGCTGCGTGGGCATCCTCGTGACCCTGCCGTACAGCTACACGATCATGGCGGCCACCCTCGCCGGCCTCGAGCGGGAGCTCGGGCTGACCCCGCCGGCCGCCAGCGCCTACCCGCCGCCGCCACCCCCGACCGCGCCGCCGCCGCCGGCGATGCCGCCGCCCCCGTTCGCGGGAGCCTGACCCGGGGTCAGGCCGGGAGCCTGCCCTCCGCCTGGAGGGTGTCGCGCAGCCCCTGCTCGAGCGGGCGCGCCGTGTAGCCGAGCTCCTCTCGCGCCTTGGCGTCGGTGGCCCAGTACGTTACCCCGTCGGCCGCCGTGATCATCTCCCGCAGGTTCGGGCCAAAGCCCATCAACGGCCCGACGAGCGGCCCGAGCGGGGCGATCACCTTGAGGGCCGCCCCCGGCACAGTCAGGCGCGGCGCCTTCTTCCCGGCCACGCGGGCGAGCGTGGCGATCGCGTCGCCGAGCGTCGTCAGCTCCCCGCCGAGGACGTACGCCTCGCCGGGCCGGCCCTTGTCCAGCGCCAGGACGATGCCGTCGGCCAGGTCGTCCACGTGGACCAGGTTGAAGCCCGACTCCGGGTACATGAGCGCCGGCAGCCGCCCGGCGAGGAACTGGTGCATCACCGTGCCGAGCACGGACGGGTCGCCCGGGCCATACACCCCGCCCGGCTGCACGATCACGGCCGGCAGGCCCTGCTCGATGAGGCGCCTCGCCACCTGGTGGGCGCGGAACTTCGTCTCGTCGTAGTAGGACACGAACTTCTCGTCATGCTGGTGCGTCTCGTCGACCACCTGGCCGTGGGTGTTGCCGAAAGCGTTGATGGTCGAGATGTAGACGACCTTCTTGACCTTCTTCCGGAGGGCGGCGCCGAGCACGGTCTCCGTGCCCTTGACATTCGCGTCCCACATCGCCGGGCGCGCCTTCTTGGGGATGCCGACGTCGTAGACGGCGGCGCCGTGGACGACCCCGTCGCACCCCGTCATCGAGTCCTCGATCAGGATGCCCTGGTTGAGGTCGCCGTTCACGATGCGGCAGCCGATCTTCTCGAGCTCGGCCGCCCGGCGTGGGCTGCGCGCCAGCGCGATCACCTCGTCGCCTCGCGCGCGGAGGCGCCGGGCCACGGCGCCGCCGATGAAGCCCGTGGCGCCGGTGATGAAGACCTTCATGCGCGGCCATTATCGCCGCCGCCCGAGGGCTAAGATCTGACTCCGCTGTCAGCGTCCAGGGAGTGAGCATGGCCATCGCAGAGACCCCCCTCGAGTCCGAGCGCACCATCGACGAGATCCCGCTGGGAGAGGTCCCGCACGACCTCAAGCCCGGCGAGCTGCCCCGCAAGATGCGCGCCTGGGTGATCCGGCGCGAGCGCGAGGGCGAGCCCATCCAGGCGTTCCAGCAGGAGGACATCGAAGTCCCCGAGCCCGGCGCCGACGAGGTGATGGTGCTCGTCATGGCCGCGGGCGTGAACTTCAACAACGTCTGGGCCTCGCTCGGCAAGCCGGTGTCGGTCTTCGACTCCCACCCCGACTTCGACCACCACATCGGTGGCAGCGACGCCAGCGGCATCGTGTGGAAGGTCGGCTCCAACGTGCGCCGCTGGAAGCCCGGCGACGAGGTCGTCATCCACTGCAACCAGAGCTGCGGGGAGTGCCCGGAGTGCAACGGCCTCGACCCGCTCGCCTGCGAGAACCAGCGGATCTGGGGCTACGAGACCACGTGGGGCAGCTTCGCCCAGTTCACGAAGGTCCAGTCGCAGCAGCTCGTGCCGAAGCCCAAGCATCTCAGCTGGGAGGATGCGGCCAGTTACGCGCTGACCTACTTCACGGCCTACCGCATGCTGATCGACCAGTGCGAGCTGAAGCCGGGCGACAACGTGCTGGTCTGGGGCGCGGCGGGCGGGCTCGGCGTCTTCGGCATCCAGCTGTGCAAGCTCGTCGGCGCCAACGCCGTCGGCGTCGTCTCGAGTGACGACAAGAAGCAGATGGTGCTCGACCTCGGCGCCGTCGGCGCGGTCAACCGCAAGGACTACGGCTTCGAGCGCCGCGGCGACGAGACGGAGGAGGAGGAGAAGGCGCGCCTGAAGGAGGCGTATCGCTTCCGCAAGGACCTCCGTGGCTTCTTCGGCGGCAAGGAGCCGAACATCGTCTTCGAGCACGTCGGCAAGGCCACCTTCCCGACCTCGGTCCTCGTCTGCAGCCGGTTCGGCAAGATCGTCATCGTCGGCGCGACGTCAGGCTTCAACCTCGACTTCGACGTCCGTCACCTGTGGATGCGGCAGAAGAGCATCATCGGCAGCCACTTCGCCAACGCCTACGAGGCGACGAGGGCCAACCAGCTGATCATCGAGAAGAAGATCCAGCCGGTGGTGAGCGAAGTCCTGCCCTGGGACGACGTGGCCCGCGCGCACCAGAAGATGTACGAGAACGCCCACGCCGGCAAGATCGCGATCCTCGTGCAGGCCGGCCGGCCTGGCGAGGGGAAGAGCGGCTAAGCGCCGGCGCCTGCCTCCCCCCGCAGCCGCGGGGGGAGGGCCAGCCGGGGATCGGTCTCCCTAGTCGAAGTCGGGGCCGTCGTCCGTCTCGGTGTGCGAGCGGATCGCGTGCTCAACCTTGCTGTGGATGTCCTTGAAGTCCGCGCCGGCGGAGAACTGCCGCCACACAGCGACGAGCCGGTCGGCCTCGGGCTCGATCGTGGCGATCTTGTCGCACTGCGGCTGCAGCGTCTTGTCGCCCTTGAACAGGGCCGCCACCACGTTGCGGTGGGCGTCGACCCACTGCCAGCAGCCGGCATCGACGCCGTCGAGGACGGCGCGCCCGAACGTTTCGGCCCAGGGGTCCTGGTAGTCGCCGCCGAGCCACTTGCCCACGCCGCTGTCGAGGTCCTCGCGTTGCTTGATCGCCTCGAGCAGGGCCGCCGTGCGGCCGGTCGCCCCGGTGGCGTCCTTGACGGAGACCTTCACGCTGGTGAAGGTCACGAAGAGCTTCTTCGACTTCGACACGTTGATGTCGAGCTTGCCCTGCTGGCGCAGGTCGGCGAGGGGAAGCAGCACGGTCAGGACCGCGAGGTCTTCGCGCTTCACGCCGCCGCCGCCGCACGGGGACGGCCAGGCGCCGTGGCCCGCCGGGGGCAGGAACTTGAGCGGGTGGGTGACGGCGACGACCTGCGCCGGCGTGGTCGCGACCTCGACAGGGGTGGCATCGGGCATGGGGGAACCTCCTTCGAAACCCGGCCCATGTTAAGGATGCGTACCGCGTTGGAATACCCCCTGGTTGCGGCAGGATTGAGGCCGTCATGATCGCCGCCCGCGTGCTCATCGGCCTGGCCTCAGCCGCCGTGGTGCTGGCCACGGTCGGCTCCGCCATGCGGACGATGCTGCTGCCACGCGGGATCCCGGCTCGGATCGGCAGGTTCGTCTTCGTCCTCATGCGCTGGGTGTTCGCGGCTCGGGCGGGGCGCAACGCCTCGTACGAGCGGCGGGACCGCGTCATGGCGTTCTACGCCCCGGCGAGCCTCCTTGCTCTCCTCGTCACCTGGATGACGCTGGTCTACGTCAGCTATATCGGCCTGTTCTGGGCGGTCAGCCCACGGCCCCTCATCGCCGCCTACGAGCTGAGCGGGTCGTCGATGTTCACGCTCGGCTTCGACCGCCCGGGCGACCTCGCATCACTGAGCCTGTCCTTCACGGAGTCGGCTCTCGGCCTCTTCCTGCTGGCCCTTCTCATCACGTACCTGCCGCTCCTGTACAGCGCGTTCTCGCGCCGGGAGGCGGCCGTGACCGCGCTCGAGGTCCGCGCCGGCGCGCCGCCGTCGGGGGTGACCATGCTCGAGCGGTTCTGGCGGCTGCAGCGCATGGACCGGCTGAACGAGGTGTGGACCCAGTGGGAGGCCGTCTTCGTGGAGATGGAGGAGAGCCACACCTCGTTCCCGGCCCTCAACTTCTTCCGTTCCCCCCAGCCGGACCACTCGTGGGTCACCGCAGCCGGGGCGGTGCTGGACGGGGCGGCGCTCTACGCGTCCGCGTTCGACCTTCCGCGGGTCATCGACGCGGAGATCTGCATCCGCGCCGGCTACCTGGCGCTCCGGCGCATCGCCGACTTCTTCCGTCTGAACTACAAGACCGACCCCCGCCCGGACGACACGACCTCGATCCAGCGCGAGGAGTTCGACGTCGCGCTCGACGAGATGGCCGCCGCCGGGCTGCCCGTGAAGGCCGACCGTGACGCCGCCTGGCAGGCTTTCAACGGCTGGCGGGTGAACTACGACGAGGTCCTCCTCGCCCTGGCGACCCTGACGATGGCCCCCTACGCCCCGTGGTCGTCCGACCGTGGTCTTTCCAGCGCCCTGCCGTCACTGATCCTCCGCGCGCCCAGGGGCTGAGAGCAGATGGGGCCCGTGCCTTGCGGCACGGGCCCCATCGGCAGCATGGAGGAGCTAGTCCGCCGCCCGCGACAGGCGCCAGGCCACCCCTCCGCCGGCAAGCGCGAGCAGGCCCGCGACGAGGGTGGCCAGCAACCCAGCCTCGCCCGTGATGGGCATGGAGGCGCCGCCGAGGCCGCCCGAGGTGGACGCGGCCTTCACCGCGCCAGCGGGGCTGGTGGTCGCGGCCGCCAGCGTGCCACTCCCCCTACCGCTTCGGGCGCCCGCCACCCCGGCCGCGGACGGCACCGGCGCCGCGAAGGTGACGGGTGCACTGGGTGAGCTCACCGGCGTGACGCCGCCCGTGGCCCCACCTGTGCCCCCGCCCGAGGCCGGGCGCGCCGGCGCGAACCGAGGCCGCGCGGGTGCCGCCCCGCCCGCCCCGGAGGGGCAGCTCACCCAGAAGGTCTTGTGCTTCTGGGGGTCCTGCACCACGTCGAGGCGGAAGTGAGCGCCGTTCGGGTTCGTGGACGCCCCGGCGGCCGCCAGCGCCCCGGCCGGGATGGTCGCGATCACCGCGGCCCCGCTCCCGCTGTAGTGCCACGTCGTGGAGTAGGCCGTCCCTCCGCCCGTCGGCGGGATCACGACCACCTGGAGGGTCCCCGAGGCATCAGCCAGGCGGGCGCCCCAAACGTCGACCGCGCCGCAGCCCAGGTGGGGGTCCATCTCGTGGCCCGGCCCGCCCGGTTCCCCGGCGGTGTCGACCCAGACGTCGCCGGCGTTCGCGTCGCCGCCCCCCTGCGCCGCCGCCGGCGTCACCGCCAGCCCCGCGACCGCGAGCGCGGCCAGCATTCCTGCCAGCGTCAACGCGCCGGCGCCCTTGGTCAATCCCCCTCTCGTTCTCCTCGCCATTGTGTTTCACCTCCAGCGGCTGCGGATGCACGAGTTATTGCCTTATGTGATACGCGCAGTATCAGGAAAGTACCCATCGGCGGGATGTCACAAGCATGTGACGGTACCCGGGGGCGTCTAGACTGAACCCGTGGCAGAGGCGCAGGAGGCGCCGCGCGGCGGCAACGGCCACCGCCCGGGGCTGAGCCCGGAGCGGCTCGAGTCGATCCGGCGCGAGTGGGAAGAGGGACCCCTGCAGAAATCGCTGGCGCGCGGGGAGCGCAAGCCCGCCTTCGAGACGCCGTCCGGCGTGCCCGTGAACACGGTCTACACGCCGGCGGACGTCGTCGACGTCGACTACGAGCGCGACATCGGCATGCCCGGCCAGTACCCCTTCACGCGGGGCATCCAGCCGAACATGTACCGCGGGCGGCCCTGGTCGATCCGGCAGTACGCCGGCTTTGGCACCGCCGAGGAGTCGAACCGGCGGTTCAAGTTCCTGCTCGAGCACGGCCAGCCGGGCCTGTCCGTCGCCTTCGACCTCCCGACCCAGATGGGCCTGGACTCCGACGACCCGCGAGCCGACGGCGAGGTGGGCCAGGTCGGGGTGGCCATCGACTCGCTGGCGGACATGGAGGTGCTCTTCGAGGGCATCCCCCTCGGCGAGGTCTCCACCTCCATGACGATCAATGCTCCCGCCCCGGTCCTGGCGGCCATGTACGTCGTGGTCGCCGAGAAGCAGGGCGTCGCCCGCGCCGCCGTCAACGCCACGACCCAGAACGACGTGCTGAAGGAGTACGTGGCCCGCGGCACGTTCATTTACCCGCCCGCGCCATCGCTCCGCCTGGCCGCCGACCTGATCGCCTACTGCGCCCGCGAGACGCCGAAGTTCAACGCGATATCGCTCTCCGGCTACCACATGCGCGAGGCGGGCAGCACGGCGGTCCAGGAGATCGCGTTCAGCTTCGCCAACGCGATCGCGTACATCGACGCGACGCTCGAGCGGGGCGTTTCCGTGGACGACTTCGCCGGCCGCCTCAGCTGGATCTTCAACACGCACATCGACTTCTTCGAGGAGATCGCGAAGTACCGGGCGCTGCGGCGCATGTGGGCGCGGCTGATGAAGGAGCGCTACGGCGCGAAGAAGCCGCAGAGCATGATGCTGCGGACGCACACGCAGACGGGCGGGTCGCTGCTCACGGCCCAGCAGCCGGAGAACAACATCGTACGGGCGGCGCTGCAGGCCCTGTCCGCGGTGCTCGGCGGGGTGCAGTCGATGGCTCTCTCGTGCTACGACGAGGCGCTCGCCATCCCGACCGAGAAGGCCCAGCAGATCGCGGTCCGGACCCAGCAGATCATTGCCGAGGAGATCGGCGTGACCGACACCGTTGATCCCCTGGCCGGCAGCTACTACGTCGAGTGGCTGACCTCGGAGCTCGAGCGCCAGGCGTGGGCCGAGCTCGACAAGATCGAGAAGGAGGTCGGGGGCGCCGTCAAGGCGATCGAGTCCGGGTACTACCAGCGCCTCATCCAGGAGGAGTCCTACAAGTTCGAGCGCGCGGTGGAGTCGGGCGACCGGGTCGTCGTCGGGGTCAACAAGTACCGCACCGACGACGAGGCGCCGACCGAGTTCTTCCGCGTCGACAATGCCGCGCTGCAGCAGGCCCAGGTCGACAAGCTGCGCAGGCTACGCGAGACCCGCGACCAGGGTGCGGCGCAGAGCGCGCTCGAAGTACTGCGCGCCGCGGCGCGGGACCAGAAGGCCGACCTGATGCCGCCGATCTTCGAGGCGGTGCGCGCCTACGCCACCCTGGGCGAGATCAGCGGGGTCATGCGGGAGGTCTTCGGGGAGTACCGCGCGCTAGCCATCGTCTGAACGCGCGCTGGGTCGCGCGGTGCTCGCTGCGTACCGCTCGTAGTTCAGCCGGAAGAGGGCGATGACCTCGGCCGCGTCCTCCGGCCCGCTTATCCACCGGCTGACCCAACCTGTCTCCGGCAGGATGTGGTGCGGCTCGGCCCGGCCCGCACCAACCAGCTCGTCGCGGATGCGGCGCGGAAAGGGCAGGTCGGCCAGCCGGTCGCCATGGACGTGGCCGAGCTCCTTGCGCCCGTAGCGGTACTCCGTGCCGCCGAACCGGTGCCCCACGGCGCTGACGCCCGGCCAGGCGACGACCTCGCGGTGAATCAACTCCCCGGCGCGCTCCATCTGTAGCTCGATTCTCTACGGATCAGGCGAGACTGGCGGCGCCGCTTTTCGTTTCCGTATCGCCGCATCTCGCCGCCGCAGGTACTCCTCGGGGCTGAGCCGGTGATTGGGGTTGTCCGGGTGCCCCGGGGGCAGGGTCCTGAAGCCGCCGTTGCCGTCGGGCAGCACCGCCCACCCGTCGCGGTGCACCATCGGGTGGTGCACGGCGGGGCAGAGCGGGGCCTCGTCCTCAACCGTGGTCTCCCCTCCCAGGCAGCGCTCCTTGACGTGGTGCCCGTCGCAGTCCATGGCGGGGCGGTTGCAGCCCTGGAAGGCGCAGGTGGGCTGCTTCGCCAGCATCGCCCGCCGCTTGGCCGGGGAGAAGGTCCTGGCCGCCTTGCCGGCCCAGGCGATGTTGCCCTTGTCGTCCTTCAGCACCACCGACAGGGCTGAGTCGCAGGCGACCTCGGCCAGCGCCTCCTGGCTGAGCGGGACAAGCCCCTGCAGCAGGGCAGGGGGACCGTCCTCCCCGCGCATGGCGGAGAGAGGGGCCACCACCACCAGCTGCCGCACTTGCCGTCCCCCGTCGCCGCGGCCAAGGCACTCGAGCAGGGCGTCGTGGCGGCGCTGCGCCGCGGTGCGGGGGTCCTCCTTCCCGGCCGGCGCCATGAAGGGCTCCAGCCGCAGGCGGAGCAGGGCGGCAAGCTCGGAGGTCAGATCCCCCGACACCCGCGCCGAGCCGTCCACGTCAGGCCCGATGTTGAAGCTGCGCTTCTCCCGCGCCCGCCGCGCATCCCGCGCCAGCGCCTCCCCGTCCACCTCCGCCACCGCCGCCGCAGCGTGGCGTCGTAGCTGCCCGGCGTCGGTGGTCAAAGCCTTGGCCAGCACCATCCCCTCCACGCGGGGGGCATCCTCGGGCCGCACCTTCTCCGCCGAGCGCGCCACCACCGTCACCTGCTCGAAGTTGAGCTCCCCATGCGCCAGCAGGTCGGCGGTTGCGGTCAGAGATTCCAATGACCGCGCCACGGTGACCCGGTCGTGGGCCGCCTCCGGGGTCATGCGGCAGGTCTGCACCATCCACGAGGTCAGGTCCCCGGCCCCATCCGCCCGGTAGCCCCCGCAGCGCTCCACCGCCGCCAGCACCCGAGCCGCCAGCAGCTCGGCCTGGTCGATGATCCCCCGCAGCTCCCGCTCCAGCCCCGACAGCTCCTCGTGCCCCAGCCCATCCAGCCCGAGCTCCCCAACCCGCTCGAGCCCCCGGCGAACCGCAGCCAGCGCCTCAGCCCGTTTCACCACCCCATCCCCACACGCATGTTCGATTGTACCACACAGAAATGTGTAAGTCACATCACCGCCCACCCCGTACCCTTTGCACGATGCCCATCGCCGCAGAGGCCAAAGCCGCCGCCCAGCTCCTCCTCCAAGGCGGCCTGGTCTCCTTCCCCACGGACACCGTTTACGGCCTCGCCTGCCTGGCAACCGACCCGGAAGCCCGCCGCCGCTTCTACCAGGCCAAAGGCCGCCCCCAAGACCAGCCCTCGATCCTGATGGCCGCAGACATCGCCACCCTCACCCCCTGGCTGGAATTCACCCAGCCAGCCAGCGCCGCGGCCGCCGAATTCTGGCCCGGCCCCCTCACCCTCGTCCTCCGCGCCACCGCCAAAGCCGAGCAACATCTCGGCGAGATCGTCCGCAACCACACCGTCGCCGCCCGCATCCCCGCCCACGAGACCGCCCTCGCCCTGCTCCGCGCCGTCGGCGCCCCCCTCTGCACCAGCAGCGCCAACCGTGCCGGCGACCCGCCCCCGACCACCGCCGCGCAGGCCCGCGACGCCCTCGGCGACGCCGTCGACGCCGTCCTCGACGGCACCCCGGGCTCCGGCCGGCCCTCTTCTATACTCGACCTGTCCGGCCCTGAGCCCAAGGTGCTGCGCCAGGGCGCCATTCCCGCTGAGAGGCTCCTGCGCTGATCCCCGACCGCATTCCCCTCGAGGAAGTCTTCATGCGCATGGCTGAGGAGCTGAGCCGCCGCAGCACCTGCCGCCGCCGCGCGGTCGGCTGTGTCATCACCAGCGCCGACTTCACGCGCGTCCTCGGGATCGGCTACAACGGCGGTGCGAAGGGCGTGAACAACGACTGCCTCCTCGTCGGCGGGCCCGACGATCCCTGCACGAGCTGCATCCACGCCGAGACGAACGCCGTGGCGAAGGCAGGCTCGGCCGAGACCGGCAAGTGGGCGTTCATCACCCACAGTCCCTGCGTACTCTGCGCCACGCTGCTGATCAACTCGAACGTGGCGCACGTCCTCTACCGCCAGGAGTACCGCGACCCCGCCGGCATCGAGCTGCTCCACCGCGCCGGGGTGGACGCCCGCGCCTACGTCGACCTGCGGCACGAGTACAGGGACGCGCCCCGGCCATGATCGCGGCGATCAACCCGGCCGACAACCCGCTCTCGCTGGAGTTCTACAGGCTGCTGTGGCACAACTTCGCGCCCGCGATCCTGCCCTTCGTGGTCGCGTGCGGCGTCACGGTCGGGCTCGTCCCCGTGATGCGCCGGCTCTCGTTCCGGGTGGGGGCGGTGTCGCTCCCGGGGGGGCGCAACATCAACGTGCGCCCGACCGCCCGCCTCGGCGGGCTCGCGCTGGCCGGCGGCTTCATCGTCGCGGGCGCCGTCTTCGGGCTCGGGCGGGGCTTCTCGAACCGCGAGGTGCTCACGATGCTCGGCGCCGGCGCCGTCACCGTGGGGGTCCTGGCCGTGGACGACGTCCGTCAGCTCCGCGCCCGGTGGACGCTGTCACTGCAGCTCGTGGTCGCGGTCGGCGTCGCGGCCGCTGGCGCGATCACGATCAACTTCATCAACTTCGGTGGCGGCCACATCCTCCACCTCGGCGTGCTGGCCTTCCCGGTGACGCTGCTCTGGATCCTCGGGATGGAGAACACGATGAACTTCCTGGACGGCGTCGACGGCCTCGCCGCCGGCGTTAGCGCGATCGTCGCCCTGGCCCTGCTCCTGGCCGCCGTGAACCGGGAGACGGAAGACCCGTCCCAGCTGGCGGTGGTGGTGCTCTGCGCCGCCCTCATCGGCGCCTGCGCCGGGTTCCTCTTCTTCAACTTCCACCCCGCGCGGATCTTCATGGGCGGCGGGGCCCACTTCCTCGGGCTGACGCTGGCGATCCTGAGCATCTTTGGGATCGCAAAAGGCGCCGTGGTCTTCGCCCTGATGGTGCCGGTCATGGCCCTCGTCATCCCGATTGCCGACACCGGCTGGTCGATCGTCCGGCGCCGCCGGCAGCAGATCTCCATCGCCCACCCGGATACGGCCCACATCCACCACCAGCTCCTCGACTTCGGCCTGAGCCAGCGGGAGACGTGCCTCGTCATCTATTTCGCCACCGGCATCACGTCGGGGATCGGGCTGATGCTGTACGGCCATCGCAAGATCCTGGGGGTCGTGGTGGTGCTGCTCCTGGTGGCGCTTTCGACGCTCCTCGGCCAGCGCCTCTATGAGCTCGAGAACGGCCCCGCGGAGAGGGCGGACGCGAAGGGCCCTTTGCTAGAATCCTGACGCTCTCAGGGAGTTCGGAATGAGCGTCTGGGAGTCCTTCGCGCGCATATCCGGAGTTGCTTTCCAGGTGTTCGCGGCCGTCGGGATTGGCATCCTGGCGGGGTTCGGGGTGGACCATCTGGTCCCGCCTCTGACCCCGTGGGGGGTGCTCGTTGGGGCGGCGGTGGGCTTCTTGGCGGCGATTTACCTGATGGTCACCGGGATGCGGGCTTACATCAGAGCCGAGGGCGAGCCGCCCGCCAGCAAAGAGGAGTAAGAGCGACTTGCCGGGAGCCGTCTGGGCCGGGATCTTCCCCCCGATCAAGACTCCGCCAGTCAACGCCGAGCCCGTGCTGTCCATCGGGCCCGTGACCATCACCAACTCGATGCTCGGCTCGCTGGTCGGCCTCATCGTCCTCGGCATCCTCATCTACCTCGCGACGCGCAAGCTGGATCGCCGACCGGGCAAGGGACAGGCGTTCGTCGAGCTGGTCGTCGGCGGCCTGTACAACTTCTCCAAGAGCTCCGGCGGGGCCGTCGGCGGCTCTCTCTTCCCCCTCTTCGGCGCGCTGCTGGTGTGGCTGCTGGTCAACAACTGGATCGCCCTGATCCCAGGCTTCGGCCAGGTCACCGTCTGCTGCGACAAGGCGGGCGAGTCGTTCCCGCTCTTCCGCGCGATGAACGCCGACTACAACTCGACGCTGGCCCTGGCCCTCATGGTGTTCCTGCTCATCCACGTGTTCGGGGTCCGCTCGCACGGGCTCAAGTACTTCGTCGAGTTCGTCAACATCCCAGCGCTGCTGAAAGGCCGGCCGATCGACTTCATCGTCGGCCTCTTCCACACGATCGGCGAGTTCGCCAAGATCATCTCGCTGAGCTTCCGGCTCTTCGCCAACATCTACGGCGGCGAGCTGCTGATCGCGGTCGTCCTCGGCCTCGCGGGGCCCGTGGCCGTCGTGTTCTACGGCCTCGAGTTCCTGGTCGTGGCGATCGTGCAGTCGCTTATCTTCGGGCTCCTCGCGCTCATCTACATCGCCCTTGTCTCGGAACACGCCGAGCATCCCGGTGAGCATGGCGAGGCGGGTTCACACGTCGCGACCCAAAAGCTGATTGGAGGGGACGCCGCGCAGGCGACCGCTTCCGCCTAACAACCCAAGGAGGAAACCCAAGTGGACGCTCATGCGGCACAGCTACTCGGCGCCGGGCTGGCGATCGGGTTCGGCGCCATCGGCGCCGGTATCGGTATCGGCAACGTCTCCGGCAAAGCGGTGGAGGGCATCTCGCGCCAGCCGGAGCTCAAGAACGACCTGCAGCAGGTGATGATCCTCGGCATCGTCTTCGCCGAGACCGTCGCCATCTACGCGCTGGTCGTGGCCATCATCCTGCTCTTCGTCGTCAAGTAGCGCCCTAACCCGATGTCCCTCTTCTTCGAGAAATTCGGCGTCAACCTGGTCTCGCTGATCTGGTTCGCCGTCCTCTTTCTCATCGTCTTCCTGCTCCTGCGGCGCTACGCCTTCGGCCCCGTCCTGGGCGCGATCGAGAAGCGTCAGAACGAGATCAACGAGAGCCTGGACCGTGCCGAGGAGGCGCAGCGCGCCTCCCAGGAGAGCAACAAGCGCGCCGAGCAGGTGATCCAGGAGGCGTCCGACCACGCCGCCGAGATCGTGCGCCGCGCGGAGCGCGCCGCGGCTGACATCGAGGAGCAGGCGCGCCAGGAGGCGAAGACGCAGGCCGAGGTGTTCCTGACGCGGGCGCGCCAGGACATCGACCGGGAGCGCACCGCGGCGCTCTCCGAGATCCGCGCCCAGGTCGTCGACCTGGCCCTCTATGCCGCCTCGCGCGTCATCGAGCAGAACCTCGACGCCGACCGCAACCGCAAGCTGGTTGAGGACGCCATCCGCCACGCCGAGCTGGAAGGCACCGGGCCGGGAATCAGCGCGTGAGCGAAGCCGCCAGCCCCGCGGCCCGGCGTTATGCCGAGGCGGCCTTCGAGGTCGCGCGCGCCACGCGCGACGTCAAGGGCTGGCAGAAGGACATGGCGGCGCTCTCCGACACCTTCGCGGACCCCCAGGTCGAGTCCGTGTTCGCCAACCCGCGCGTGCCCGACGCGCGCAAGATCGGGATCGCGCTCGGCCTCGCGCCCGACGACCTCAAGGCGGATCGGCAGAACTTCCTGAAACTCCTCGTGCTCGCTCGTCGCACCGGCGAGGTGCCTTTCATCCGCGACCAGTTCGAGGCCCTTGTCGCCGAGGCCGAGGGCAGGGTCGAGCTCCAGGTCACGCTCGCCCGCGAGCCCGCCGCCGACGAGCGCAAGCGGATCAGCAGCCTGCTCGCGGAGCGCATCGGCCAGGAGGCCACCGTCGAGTACCGCGTCGACCCGGCGATCCTCGGCGGCCTGATCATCCGCCGCGGCGACCACGTCGTCGACGGCAGTGTCCGCCGCCGCCTCGCCGAGATGCGCGAAGACCTCGTCGCCTCGTAAGCACACAAACAACAGGAGAAACCATGTCGATTCGCAGCCAGGAGATCACGGACCTGCTGAAGCAGAAGATCCAGAAGTTCGACGTCCCGCTGTTCAGCGAGGACGTGGGCGTGATCACCGACATCGGCGACGGCATCGCGCACATCTACGGCCTGGCCGGCGTGCGGGCCGGTGAGCTGATCGAGTTCCCGGGCGGGGTCAAGGGCATCGCCCTCAACCTCGAGCCGGCCTCGGTCGGCGCCATCATCATGGGCGCCTACGACCAGATCGAGGAGGGCGACGAGGTCCGCACCACGGGCGAGATCGCCTCGACGCCGGTGGGCGAGGGCATGATCGGCCGCGTCGTCAACGCGCTGGGCGAGCCCATCGACGGCCGCGGCCCGATCCAGTCCGACGAGCGCTCGCCGGTCGAGAAGGTGGCGCCCGGCGTCATCACCCGCCAGCCGGTCGACACCCCGGTCCAGACCGGGCTCAAGGCGGTCGACGCGATGATCCCGATCGGGCGAGGCCAGCGCGAGCTGATCATCGGCGACCGTCAGCGCGGCAAGTCCGCCATCGCGATCGACGCCGTCATCAACCAGAAGGGCAAGGACCTCATCTGCGTCTACGTGTGCGTCGGCCAGAACGCGCAGTTCGTGGCCCGCCTCGCGGCGACGTTCGAGGAGTACGGCGCGATGCAGCACACGATCATCGTGTCGGCCACCGCCGCGGACCCCGCGGCCATGTGGTACCTCGCGCCCTTCACCGGCTGCGCGATGGGCGAGTACTTCCGCGACAAGGGCAAGGACGCGCTGATCGTCTACGACGACCTCAGCAAGCACGCCTGGGCGTACCGCCAGATCTCGCTGCTGCTGCGCCGCCCGCCGGGCCGCGAGGCCTACCCGGGTGACGTCTTCTACCTGCACAGCCGCCTGCTCGAGCGGGCGGCGCGCATGAACGAGGACAACGGCGGTGGGTCGCTGACGGCGCTGCCCATCATCGAGACCCTCGAGGGCGACGTGTCCGGCTACATCCCCACCAACGTCATCTCGATCACGGACGGCCAGATCTACGTCGAGTCCGACCTGTTCAACGCCGGCATCCGCCCGGCGGTCAACGCGGGCACGTCGGTCAGCCGCGTCGGTGGCGCGGCGCAGATCAAGGCCATGCGCCAGGTCGCCGGGCAGCTGCGGCTCGACCTGGCCCAGTTCCGCGAGCTGGCCGCCTTCGCGCAGTTCAGCTCGGACCTCGACAAGCAGACCCTCTCGCAGCTCCAGCGCGGCCAGCGCATGACGGAGCTGCTGAAGCAGGACCAGTACTCGCCGATGCCCGTCGAGCAGCAGGTGGCGGTGCTCTTTGCCGGCTCCCGCGGGCTGCTGGACGACATCCCGGTGGACCGCGTGCGCGAGTTCGAGAAGGGCCTGCTGCAGTACCTGACGACGCAGCAGAAGGAGATCCTCGCGTCGATCGCCGAGAAGAAGGCCCTCGACGACGAGCTCGAGAAGACGCTCACGGACGCGATCAACGAGTACAAGAAGACGTCCGGGCTGGTGCCGAAACAGGAGTCCTCGGGCGCCGCGTCGAAGCCTGCTGAGAGCGGCGAGGGCGAGGCGAAGGAGCCCGAGACCGAGGCCACGGAGGAGCCGAACCAGTAGCCGATGGCAACCCTCAGGGACCTGCGCCGGCGCGTCAACAGCGTCAAGAACACGCAGAAGATCACGAAGGCGATGGAGCTGGTCGCGGCGGCCAAGATGCGCCGCGCCCAGAGCGCGATGGAGGCGTCGCGGCCGTACGCCGACGCCATCCGTGAGGTCCTGGCGCGCCTCGCGCAGGGCAAGCTCGAGACCACGCACCCGTTCCTCGTGCAGCGCGAGGTCAAGGCGCGGCTGCTCCTCCTCGTCACCGCCGACCGCGGCCTGGCCGGCGGCCTCAACGCCAACGCCATCCGCGCCGCCAACCGCTTCGTCCGCGGCGGCCCGCCCACCCGGCTGGTCACCATCGGGCGCAAGGGGCGGGACTTCTTCCGGCGTTTCGACCTCGAGCTGGTCGCCGACCGGTCGATGCTGCCGGACCGGCCTCACCTCGACGAGATCCGCCCGCCCGTCACGGTGGCGATGGAGGAGTACCTGGAGGGCAAGGTCGACGAGGTCTGGCTCGTGTACACGCGCTACGTCAACCCGGTGAGCCAGGTGCCGGTCACGATGCGCCTCATCCCGCCCGACCTCGGGTCGGAATCCGACAAGCCCGAGAAGCCGAAGGGCCCGCAGAGCCTCTACGAGTTCGAGCCCAGCCCGGAGGCCGTGCTCGACGCGCTGTTGCCGCGCTACGTCGAGGCGCAGGTGTACCGCGCGGTGCTGGAGAACCAGGCCAGCTTCTATGCGGCGCAGATGACCGCGATGCGGAGCGCCAGCGACAACGCGGGTGACCTCATCCAGGACCTCACGCTGGTGATGAACAAGCTGCGGCAGGCCCAGATCACGAAAGAACTGATGGAAATCGTCGGCGGCGCCGAGGCGCTGGCGGCGGCGCGTGGCAAGTAACTCGCCGCTAACGGCGCAAGGAGAGACTCAGATGGCAGTAGAGACCAAGGAGCAGGCGAAGCCGAAGAAGGCGAACCTCGACGACGGCCGCATCGTGTCGATCATCGGGCCGGTCGTCGACGTGGAGTTCGAGGCCGAGCACATCCCCGAGATCATGACCGCGCTGGAGGTGCAGGGCACCGAGGAGCGCCTGGTGCTGGAGGTGCAGCAGCACCTCGGCAACAACGTGGTGCGCACCATCGCCATGCAGTCGACCGAAGGCCTCATGCGCGCCACCGCAGTCAAGAACACCAAGGCCCCGATCTCGGTGCCGGTGGGCAAGGCCACGCTGGGGCGCATGTTCAACGTCGTCGGCGACCCGATCGACGGCAAGCCCGCGCCGGAGGGGGCGCCGCGCCTGCCGATTCACCGTCCCGCCCCGTCTGTCGCCGACCAGTCGACCGACGTCCAGATCCTCGAGACGGGCATCAAGGTCATCGACCTCCTGGTGCCGTTCAGCAAGGGCTCGAAGATCGGCCTCTTCGGCGGCGCCGGCGTCGGCAAGACGGTTCTCGTCACCGAGTTCATCAACAACATCGCCAAGGTCCACTCCGGGTTCTCGGTGTTCGCCGGCGTGGGTGAGCGTACCCGCGAGGGCAACCAGCTCTACATCGAGATGGAGGAGGCGGACGTCCTCAAGAACGTGGCCATGGTGTTCGGCCAGATGAACGAGCCGCCCGGCGCCCGCGCGCGCGTCGGCCTCACCGGCGTCACGCTGGCGGAGGCGCTGCGCGACGAGGAGGGGGCCGACGTCCTGTTCTTCGCGGACAACATCTTCCGCTACACGCTGGCCGGCTCAGAGGTGTCGGCGTTGCTCGGCCGCATGCCGTCGGCGGTCGGCTACCAGCCCACGCTCGCCACCGAGATGGGCGACCTGCAGGAGCGGATCGCGGCCACCAAGCGCGGCTCGATCACCTCGGTGCAGGCGGTCTACGTGCCCGCCGACGACTACACCGACCCGGCCGTCGCGACGGTGTTCGCGCACCTGGGCGGCAACGTCAACCTGGACCGGAAGATCTCGGACCTCGGCATCTACCCCGCGGTTGACCCGCTCCAGTCGTTCTCGCGCACGCTCGACCCGCGCCTTGTCGGCGACGAGCACTACACGGTCGCCAACCGCGTGAAGCAGGTGCTGCAGAAGTACCGCGAGCTCCAGGACATCATCGCGATCCTGGGCCTCGAGGAGCTCTCCGAGGAGGACAAGCAGACGGTCAACCGCGCGCGCCGCATCCAGCGGTTCCTGTCGCAGCCGTTCTTCACCGCTGAGCAGTTCACCGGCAACCCGGGCCAGTACGTCCCGGTCAAGGAGGCGGTGCGCGGCTTCAAGGAGATCCTCGACGGGACCCACGACGGGCTGCCCGAGCAGGCCTTCTACATGGTCGGCACCATCGAGCAGGCGGTTGAGAAGGCCGAGAAGCTCAAGTGACCCATGCCTGACAGCCTGCGCGTGACCGTGATGACGGCGGAGGGCTCGCTCTACGCGGGCGACGCCAGCTTCGTGGTCGTTCCCGCCTTCGACGGCGAGCTGGGCGTGCTGCCGCGCCATGTCCCCCTGATGGCGCTGCTCAAGCCTGGCGCGGTGCGCGTCGAGCACGGCGGTGACGAGGAGTACCTCTTCGTCAGCGGCGGCTTCGCGGAGGTGGGGCGCGAGGGTGAGGGCCAGGAGACGACGGTGGTCTCTGTCCTCGCCGACACCGGCGAGCGCGCCCACGACATCGACGAGGCCCGCGCCGAGGAGGCGCGCAAGCGCGCCCACGAGCTCCTCTCGCGGCAGCTGTCGGCCGAGGAGTACGCGGAAGCGGCGGCGCTGCTGGAGCGCTCGACAGCGCGCATCCGCGTGGCCGACCTCAGCCGGCGGCGGCGCGGCCGGCGCGAGCCGCCCATGCGCGGGTAGGCGGCGAGCCTGGCCAGGACGCTCCGCGTCCAGGGCGCCGAGGCGCTGCAGGGCGAGGTCCGCACCAGTGGCTCCAAGAACGCGGCGCTGCCGGTGATGGCCGCGAGCCTGCTGACGACCGAGGCCTGCCGGCTCCGCAACGTGCCGGACCTCCTCGACGTCCGCAACGCGCGTGAGATCCTCGCGGACCTCGGCGTCACCGTCGAGACCTCAGACGAGGGCGAGCTGAGCCTCACTGCCGCGGGCACGATCGGTTCCGAGGTGACCCGTGACCGGGCCGAGCTGATGCGCGCGTCGATCCTCTTTCTCGGCCCGCTGCTGGCCCGCACGGGGCGCGCGGTCGTGCCTCGGCCGGGCGGTGACGACATCGGCATGCGCCGCGTCGACCAGCACATCTTCGGGCTGCAGCAGCTCGGGGCCCGGATCGACGAGGTCGAAGGCAACCTCGTCTGCACGGCAGACCGGCTGCGAGGCGCTGAGATCTACCTCGACATGCCGACTGTCACCGGCACCGAGAACGTCCTGATGGCGGCGGTGCTGGCCGAGGGAAGGACCACCATCGCGAACGCGGCCAGGGAGCCGCACGTGCGCGACCTCGCCGTCGCGCTCGAGGGGATGGGCGCCGAGATCACGGGCGCCGGGACCGACACCATCGTCGTCGAAGGGGTCGGCAGCCTCCGCGGGGCGCGGCATGAGGTCGTCTCCGACTACCTCGACGCCGGCACCCTGGCGATCGCCGTGGCGGCGGTCGGCGGCGAGGTCACGATCCTGAAGGCGCCGGTGCACGACCTGCGGGCGCTCGTGCTGAAGCTGCGCCACGCGGGCGTCGAGGTGAACGTCACCGAGGACTCGATGACGATCCGGTCGGACCCCGCCAAGCTCGAGGCGATAGACATCATCACGTGGACCCACCCGGGCTTTGCCACGGACCTCCAGCCCCAGTTCACGACGCTCATGACCCAGGCGAAGGGGACCTCGGTGGTGCAGGAGTTCCTATTCGAGAACCGTTTCGTCTACCTCCCGGAGCTCACGCGACTCGGGGCCCGGGTCGAGCTGTTCGCCCACGGCCGGGGAGTCCGGGTGGAGGGACCGACGCGCCTCAAGGGTGCAGCGGTCACCATCCCGGACATCCGGGCCGGCGCCGCCCTGCTGATCGGGGCACTCTGCGCCGAGGGGGACACCGTGCTGAACGCCGCCGGTCACCTGGACCGGGGCTACGAACAGCTGCCGGGTAAGCTTGCACGGCTGGGCGCCCGCATCGAGGAGGGCGAGCCGCTTGAGGCGTGAGCCCGAAGGCCGGCGCCCCCCGGCAGTGCCCGCCGCCGCCAACCAGGAGTAACCCTTGCTGTCAAAGAAGATCGGAATCGACCTCGGCACGTCCACCGTGCTGGTTTACGTGAAGGGGGAGGGCATCGTCCTCAACGAGCCGAGCGTGGTGGCGACGAACGACAAGGGCGACCGCATCCTCGCCGTCGGCACGGAGGCGTCGGAGATGCTCGGCCGGACCCACGGCGGGATCCATGCGATCCGGCCGATGCGTGAGGGCGTGATCGCCGATTTCGTCGTGACGGAGGGCATGCTGCACTACTTCATCGCGAAGGTCTGCGGCCGCCAGCGCATCTTCAAGCCGGACATCATGATCTGCGTCCCCTCCGGCGTCACCGGGGTGGAGCGCCGCGCCGTCGTCGAGGCGGCGGTGCAGGCGGGCGCCAAGGTCGCGTACCTGATCGACGAGCCGCTGGCCGCGGCGATCGGCGCCAACCTGCCCATCTCGACCCCGACCGGGAACATGATCTGCGACATCGGGGGTGGGACCAGCGAGATCGCCGTCATCTCGCTCGGCGGCATGGTGGTGAGCAACTCCATCCGGGTCGGCGGTAACAAGCTCGACGAGGCCATCGCCGCCCACATCAAGAAGCGCCACAACCTGATGGTCGGGGACCGCACGGCGGAGGACGTCAAGATCCAGATCGGGTCGGCCACGCCCCTGCCGGAAGAGCTGACGATGTCTGTGCGGGGCCGCGACATGGTCGCCGGGCTGCCCAAGAACATCGAGATCACGAGCTCCGAGATCACCGAGGCGATCCAGGACCAGCTCGACGCCATCATCCAGGGCATCAGGCAGGTGCTGGAGCAGACGCCCCCCGAGCTCGCCGCCGACATCTACGACAAGGGCATCGTCCTCTCGGGCGGCGGCGCCATGCTTCGCAACATCGACCGCTACATCAGCTACCACACGGGCGTGCCGGCGATCGTCGCCGAGAACCCCCAGACCTGCGTCGCGACGGGAACCGGCCTCGCCCTCGAGAACCTGGACGTCCTGAAGCGCAACCTGCTCTACATAAAGTGATTGCGGCCCGCGGGGCCGCATTCGCTTTGCTCTAATAGCCGCCAGTGAACATCCTCGTCCTGAAGCCCTGCTGCGCCGGCGACGTGTTGATGACGACGCCGCTGCTCAGCACCCTGCGCGCGGCCCACCCCCAGGCGCGCATCGACTTCGCCGTGGGCGGCTGGGCCCGAGGGGCGCTGCTGACCAACCCGGACATCGACGAGGTGCTGCCCCTGTACGAGGGCGTGCCGTCGGGGTGGCGCCGCCTCTTCGGCGCCGTGCGCGCGGCGGCCCGCATCCGCTTCCGGCGCTATGACGTGGCCTTCATTCCCGAGCGATCCGCCCTGGCGCACCTCGTCGCCTACCTCGCCGGGGTCCCGCGCCGCTACGGCATCGCGGCGTTCCCGGGGTCGCTGCTCCTCACCCACGCCGTCCACGACCCGGGCAACATGCACGAGGTCGACCTCTACCTCCGCCTCGCCGAGCGGGCCGGGATGCGCGCCTCCACCCGGCGGGAGATGAAGTACATCCCGACACAGGTGGCCCTGGAGCGCGCGTGGCACCTCTTGCGCGGCGCCGGGTTCGACCGGCTCCCGTTCCGGGTCGCCCTCTTCCCGGGTACCGGCGCCAGCCCGCGCGCGGCCCTGTGGCACAAGCGCTGGCCGGCGGAGCGGTACGCGCTGCTGGCGAACCGCCTGGGGGAGAGGTACGGCGGCGGCGTGGTGCTGCTGGGCGACGAGGCGGACCGCGACACGAACTTCGCCATTCGCAACGACATCGCCTACCCGGTGCTGGACCTGACCGCCTCGCTCGACTTCGACGGCATGGCCGCGGTGATCCAGCTGTGCGACGCCATGATCGCCAATGACACCGGGCCGATGCACCTCGCCGTGGCCGTCGGAACGCCGACGATCGGGATCTTCGGACCGACGTCGGCGCGGAACTTCGGGCCGTACGGCGCCAGGCACCGCGCGGTCCAGGCGCATATCTACTGCGGCCCCTGCGCGCGCCAGGGCGGCCCGATGGAGGGCTGTGGCGCCGCCTGCATGCAGCGGATCACGGTGCAGGACCTGGTCTCGGTGCTCGAAACCCGCGCCGCGGCGGTCGGGTGAGCCGTGCCGTCCGGATCCTCGGCGTCGACGTCGACCCGGTGACGCTCGAGGAGGCCGCCGACCGCATCACCGACGCCATCGACGCGCGCCACGGCCATGGCGGGCCCGTCTTCCAGGTGGCGACGGTCAATCCCGAGTTTGTCATGCTCGCGCGCAGGGACCCCGCCTTCAGGCGCGCCCTCCAGCAGTGCGCCCTGCGCGTGGCCGATGGCATCGGCGTGGCCATGGCGTCGCGCATCCTCGGGCAGCCGCTGCCGGGGCGCGTGCCCGGGGCGGAGCTGGTCGAGCGCGTGTGCGAGGCGGCGGCGCGGCGTGGCGACCGGGTCTTCCTCCTGGGCGGGGCGCCGGGCGTCGCCGAGGCGGCGGCGGCGGCGCTGCACGCGCGGTACCCGGCCCTCGCGGTCGCGGGCGCTTTCGCCGGCGACGCGACGGAGGCCGGCGACGCCGACACCCTCGCCGCCGTGTCGCGCGCCCGCGCCGACATAGTGCTCGTCGCCTATGGTGCCCCGGCCCAGGAGCTGTGGTCCGAGCGCAACCTCGCGGCTTCGGGCGCGACCGTGGCGATCGGCGTGGGCGGAACCTTCGACTACCTGGCGGGCGCCGTGCGCCGGGCACCGGGCTGGATCAGGGGCATCGGCCTGGAGTGGCTCTACCGCCTTGTGCGCCAGCCGTGGCGCGCGCGGCGCCAGGTCGCGCTCTGGGTCTTCCTCGGGCTGGTCCTGCGGGCCCGGGTGCTGGGCGCCTGATGGGTCGGGTGGTCGGGCCCGCCGAGCTGGACTCCGCCGTCACCGAGGCGCGCGAGGCGGGCCAGAGGGTCGTCGTGGCGAGCGGCTGCTTCGACCTGCTCCACCCGGGCCACCTCCGCTACCTGCGGGAGGCCAAGGGCCTGGGCGGGTGCCTCGTCGTCGGCGTCATCGGGGACGCCGCGGTCTCCCTGCTCAAGGGGCCGGGGCGTCCGCTCGCCGGCGAAGCCGACCGCGCCGAGCTGGTGGCCGCGCTCGAGCCCGTTGACCTCGTCACCGTCATCGACGAGCCGCGCGCAGGCGAGCTCATCCGCCGCCTGCGCCCCGACTTCTTCGTCAAGGCGGGCGACTTCGACCCCGGCAGCCTGCCCGAGGCCCCTGCCGCCGCCGAGGTCGGAGCCCAGGTCCACCTGGTGCCCTACGTGCCGGGATACTCGACCACGGAACTGCTGGCGCGCGCCCGATCCGCCTCGTGACGACTGCGTGGCGGCTCACGCCGCAGCGCCTCCTCGTGGCCGTCTTTGTCGGCGCGATGTTCGTCCTGTCGGCCGCCCCCCTCGTCGACACCGACCTCTGGTGGCACCTTGCCAACGGCCGCTACATCCTGACCTCGGGGCAGGGCATTCCCTCCGCCGACATCTACTCGTACACCGCCGCGGGCCAGCCCTGGGTCGTGCACGAGTGGCTGACGGAGGTGGGCATGTACGGCCTGTACCGGGTCGCCGGCCTGACCGGGCTCGTGCTCGTGGCGGCCGCGCTGGTGGCGGCCGGGGAGTGGCTGCTCTACAGGCTCCTGCGCACCACCGGGCTCGGGTCGGCGCCTGCAGTGGTCATGGCCGTCGTCCTCGGCCTGGCCGCCTCGCCGTCATGGGGAGCGCGGCCCCAGCTCCTGACCTTCGTCCTGACGGCGCTGCTCGTCAACCTGCTGCTGCTGTACCGCCAGGGCCGCGCGGGCTCGCCGTTCTGGCTGGTGCCGCTGTTCGTGGTCTGGGCCAACCTCCACCCCGGCTTCATCTTTGGCGCCGGCGTGGTCCTGCTGGTGGCGGTGACCGAGTGGCTTCGCGGCGCCCGTCCGCTGGCCCGCACGCTGGCCATCGTCGCGGGCGCGGGCGCCGCGGCGGGGCTTGCCACGCCGGGAGGGCTCGGCACCTACGCCGCCTTCTACAAGGTGGTGGCCTCGCCGGTGCAGCGCGCCATCAACGTGGAGTGGCAGTCGCCGGACTTCCACCTGGTCCCGGCCGGCCCGGCCCTGCTCCTCGCGCTCATCCTGCTGCTGGCGGGGGCGCTGGCGATCGTCGCGCGCCGGCGCCAGGCGCCGGACCTGACCATCTCGCTGCTGGGGATCGTCAGTCTCGGCGCCGCGCTCGACGCGCAGAGGAACGTGCCGCTCTTCGCGGTCGCGGGGGCGCCGCTCGTGGGCTGCTGCGTCGCCGCCCTCCTCGGCGCGCGCCAGGGAGCGGCGCGCCAGCGGGTCGTGAGCTCGGCCCAGGCGGGCCTGAACTGGGGCCTGCTGGTGGTGCTGGTGGTCGTCGCCGTGGCCTTCCGGGTCGCTCCCGACGTGGCGCCCTCCGGCCTGGACGCCGCGGTGCGGGACCAGTTCCCGGTGGCCGCGCTCGACTACGCCGACCGGGTGGGCGCGCGCGGCCCGATCTTCAACCAGTACGAGTTCGGCGGCTACCTCATCTGGCGCGACTACCCGGCCCGCCGGGTCTTCATCGACGGCCGCGCGGAGGTCTATGGCGACCACCTCCTGACCGACTACTTCAACGTGGTCAGCCTCTCCGACCCGCGCCTCGCCGTGCTCGACCGCTACCAGGTGCGGACGGTGATCCTGCGTGACGGCAGCCCGCTGGGCGCGTACCTGTCCGCGAGCGGCTGGCAGCGGCCATACCGCGATGGCGTGGCCGACGTCTACACTCGCGCCGGTGGTTGAGCGCAGCTCGCGGCGCGTCGACCTGAGCGTCGTCATCCCCGCGTACAACGAGCGGGAGCGCTTGCCGCGCACGCTCGAGGCGATCGGGTCGTACCTGCAGGCGCGGGGCGGAAAGAGCGAGGTCATCGTCGTGGACGACGGAAGCCGTGACGGCACCGCCGAGGCGGCCGCGGCCGAGGTCGCCGGGCTGCGGGAGCGCGGGGTCGCCGTCGACCTCCTCCGGCACGCCGAGAACCGCGGCAAGGGCGCCGCCGTCCGGACCGGCTTCGCGGCCTCTTCAGGCGAGGTGGTGCTGTTCTCGGACTCGGACCTGTCGACCCCGATCGAGGACACGGAGCGGCTGCTCGAAGCGATCCGCGGCGGCGCCGACGTCGCCATCGGCTCCCGCGCGGTCGAGCACCGGCGGCTGGTCGAGAAGCACCAACCCTGGCGCAGGGAGCTGATGGGGCGGGTCTTCAACCTCCTGGTCCAGGCCGTCCTGCTCCCCGGGTTACACGACACGCAGTGCGGCTTCAAGGCCTTCACGGGCGACGCCGGACGGCGGCTCCTGGCGGCGACCCGGAGCGACGGCTTCGAGTTCGACGTCGAGGTGCTCTACCGCGCCCGTCGCGCCCGCCTGCGGATCGCGGAAGTTGCGGTGCGGTGGCGCCACGCGGAGGGCAGCCGGGTCAGCGCCGTCCGTGACTCGGCCCGCATGTTCCTGGCCCTCTTTCGCATCCGGCGCCAGGTCGGGTGACGCGCCCGCGCGGGTGGGCCGCCGAGGCCCGCGACGTGGCGCTCCTCGGCGGGGTCCTGTTCGCGGTCACGCTCGTCCCGTACCTCGTCGCGCACCTGAACGCGCCGCCGGGCAAAGTGTTCAACGGGTTCTTCTATATCGCCGACGATGCGGCCACCTACGTCGCCAAGATGCGCCAGGGAGCGGACGGCGCGTGGGGCTGGTCGGACCCGTATATCTCGAGCCCGGTGGCGCGACCCGTCGGCCTCTTCCTCTTCTACATCCTGTGGGGCAAGGTCGCCGCCCTGCTCCACGTCTCCCTCCTCGTGGGCTACCACCTGGCGCGCCTGTCCGGCGCGCTGGCCCTGGTGGCCGCGGCCCGGATGGGGGCAAGGGAGTGGCTGCCGGAGGGCCGGGTGCGCCCCGTCGGGGTGGCGCTCGCCCTGCTCGGCTCGGGCTTCGGCTATCTCGTCACCGCGCTCCATCAGCCGGCGGGGCTGGAGGCGCTCGACCTGCACCTGCCCGAGCTGAGCGGCTTCTACTCGATCCTCGCCATCCCGCACTTCGCGTGGGCGGCGGCGCTGGTCGTCCTGGCGCTGGTGGCGCTGACGCGGTTGGCCCACTCGACCGGCGCACCGGACGCGGGGCGCGCCGGGGCGGCGGCGGCGGTCGCGCTCGTCCTGCTCACCCTCATCCACCCGCAGATGGTGTTCGTCCTGGCCGCGCTGGCGGGTGTGCAGCTGCTCCTCGAGCGCCCGGCCGTCGAGCGGTGGGCGCTGACCGCGCTCGCCTTTGTCCCCGCCCTGCCGCTTCTCTACTACAACTACCGGCTGCTCATCGACGACCCCGTGATCCGCCAGTGGTCCGAGCAGTGGAAGCACCAGGCGCCTGGTTTCGCCAGCCTCCTGGTCGCGCTCGGCCTGCCGCTGGCGCTGACCGTGGTGGCCGTCATCGCGCGCAGGTGGCGCGGTGACCGCGGGGCGCAGCTCATGGTCGCGTGGCTCGTGGTGGTGCTCGCGCTGGTCTACCTGCCCAACCCGGTGAACATCCAGCGCCGCCTCCTGGACGGGATCTACGTCCCGGTCGCGTTCCTGGCGGCGCTCGGTGTCGACGCGCTGGCGGGTACGTCGAAGCGCCGCTGGCGCCGCCTCGTCGCCGGGACCCTCGCGGTGGCGTCGCTCAGCTCGCTGGTGGTGTGGGGCATAGGCCTCGAGTGGGGCGCGAGCCGGGCCGAGCCGCAGGTCTACGTCGACGCCGGCGTCTGGCGGGCCATCGCGTGGCTCGGGCAGCAGCCTCGTGCGGGCGCGGCGCCTGCCGTCCTCAGCGCCCCCGACACCGGGTTGCTCATCCCCCCGTATGCGGGTGACCGCGTGTACGTCGGTCACTACAGCGAGACCCTGAGCTATGCCACGCGCGTTGACCTCGCCGAGGCGGCGCTGCGCGGGAACACCCAGACGCTGTGGAACTTCATGATGCAGGAGGACGTGACCTACCTCTTCTATGGCCCCACCGAGCGCGCGCTGGGCGCCGTGCGCCCGCGCTCCGACCTATTCGAGACGGTCTACGACCGGGACGGCGTCACCATCTACCGCGTCGCGGCCCTGGCCTGACTGGCGCATCACCACGAGACAGGCGGCCCACAGGCAGACCATTCCGGCCAGGTTCCAGGCGGTCAGCAGGAGGAACGGGGCGACGCGCCAGCCCGTCGGGTTGTCGAGGTGCAGGAAGAGAACGATGGCGTCGGTGATGTGGCGGTCGGACCACATGAGCGGGTACGCGGCCACAGCCAGCCACGTGGCGGCACCGTGCCCCGGCGCGAGGCGGCCCGGGCGCGCGCAGACAGCCAGGTTGGCGGCCAGCAGCGCGAAGACGAGAACCTCGAGGATGAGATGGTGTTGCCACGTGATGTTGCTGGCGATAGGCAGCGCGGCCAGCATCGCGGCGAAGCCGAGGGCGCGGACCGCGGGGGTGTCGCCCCGGGTGGCCAGGGCCCGCTGCCACAGGAGCCAGGTGGGCACCAGCGTGAGGACCGCCGCGACGGCGCCGATCAGCGTGGCGGGCGGGCTGACCCCGGGCGCCCATAACGCGTAGGCCCGCTCGACGACCGCGGGCAGCGACTGGTTGTCGAGGTTGGGCGTGCCGCCACCGATCCGCGGCAGGACATCCGTGAAGTACGTCCAGGTGAAGCCGGTCAGGAGCGCGAGGCCACCGAGCACCGCCACCCCGGTGACCAGCATGGTGGCGAGCCCGCGCCAGTGCCATCGTGGCCGTCCCTCGCGGCGCGTCGTCCAGGCGAGGGCGGGGGCCAGCAGCACGGGGCTGACGCGAAGGACCGCCGCCACGCCGACCCACGCCCCGGCGCGGGCCTCGGCCGCCGGGCGCCTCATCTGGGCCGAGGCCGCCAGGGCCAGCAGGAGCAGCAAGAGCGTCCCCACCTGCAGGAAGCTGAGGCTCACATAGAGGGGAAGGAAGCCGAGCGTGAGGGCCAGCAGCGCGGCTTGCGCGGCCGGGGAGACGAGGTCCCTCACCGCGCGCCACGTGACGATGACGGCGGCTATGAACATCGCGTGCGAAGCCAGGAGCCAGACGGCCGCGCCGGCGGTCGTGGAAAGGCTGGCCAGGGGGCGCAGGACCTCGGCCAGCAGGGGCGGGAAGATGTAGCCGCCCTGGCACCACTGCGTCCCCGGGCAGAGCTTGAGGAAGCTGGCGTACGGGTTCAGCCCGTGGTTGAGGGCTACGGCGGCGGCGCGGAACTGAACCCAGTCCCACTTCAGGTCCGTGCGCGGCAGGGTGGCGAGCTGGACGGAGCCCATGACGATGTACCCGATGGCGGTGATCCCCGCCAGCGTGAAGGCGATGAGACGGCGCGTGCGTGCTCGGTAGAGGAGGCGGATGCCGTAGACCCGGCGCAGGGGTGAGGCCTCGAGGCCCGGCCGGGTCGAGGTGCTACTGTGCTGCAACCCGATGAGGTCCACGGTGAGCAGCGCCGAACGCCGGTGGGTCGCCGTGGTGGGCGCCGCCGTGCTGCTGGTCACGCTCCTGCCCCTGCCTGTCGCCGCCGCGGTGGCGCCGTCCGGGGAGGGATTCGGGGGCTTCGTGGTCGAGGCCCGCGACTCGATCTCGTACGTGGCCAAGGCCCGTGAGGGCCTGCAGGGCCACTGGCTCTACCATGACCCGTACACGTCGGAGGCCCAGCCCGAGACGGCGATCTACCTGCCCTACCTGGCCCTCGGGCAGCTCGACCGCCTCCTGCACCTGCCGCTGGAGGCCGAGCTGCAGGTCGCGCGCCTCGTGCTGGCCGCGGCGCTGCTGTGGGCCGTCTACCTGCTGGCGGCGCAGTGCTTCGACCGCGTTCGATGGCGGCGCACCGCGTTCCTCCTGACTGTCTTCGGCGGCGGGCTGGGCGTGATCGGCCACGGCTCCATTGTGGGCTACCACCTAGTGAGCCTCGACCGCGAGGTCAGCGGGACGGTGGGCCTCGAGACCATGTCGGTGGCTCCGCACATCGTGCTGGCCTGTCTTGGCTGCGCCTGGCTCGCCCTTCTCTGGGTCCGGCACGCGGACTCGCCCCGGAAGCGCGACCTGGCCGCGACCCTGGCGTGGACGGTCATCATCTCCGCCGCCTACCCGCAGGTGGCGGCGATGTGGGCGGTGATAGGCGCGGTCGCCTTCGCCCTCCGGCCGTCCCGCGGGCGCGCGGCGATGACGGCGGCCATCGCCCTGGGCGCGGCGCCGTACGTCGCCTATGGGCTCGGGCTGCAGGCCTCGAACCCGGTGTTCAAGGCGTGGCCGCCGCAGGGGGACATCGATGTGGGGGACCCGCTGAGCTACCTCCTCTGGGGCCACCTGCTGATGCTTCCGTTCGTGCTGGTAGCGACGGTCCAGGCAGCGAGGCGTCCCCGCGAGCGCTGGCTCGAGCTGGCGCTCGTGTGGATCGCCGTCAGCGCCGTGCTGATGTACACGCCCGGTCTCCCGCACTTGCTGCAACGCGTGTACTACGGCTCGTTCATCCCGTTCGCCGTGGCGACCACCGCCGGCGTGGTCGAGGCCTGGTCGCGCCGCTGGGTGCGCCGGCTCGTCCCGCTCATGGGCGTGGCCGGCCTGGCGGTGATCGTGGAGAGCTTTGCCATCCCCCTGCAGCACCTCGACGACTACGCGCTCTACTTCCCGCGGGACGAGCGGGCCGTGCTCCAGCGCCTCCAGGAGCTCCGGCCGGGTGGCGGGGCGCTGGTGATGAACAGCTACCTCAGCGGCCTCTACGTTCCTGCCATCGGCGGGCAGGACACCTACGTTGGCTTCCCCTTCGAGACCCTCGACACGGCGGCCAAGGCCGACTCGGCACGGACCTTCTACCGCCTGGCCGACGCCGCGGCGCTGCGCGACGCCGCGGCGCGGCTCAAGCTCTCGTATGTCCTCTACGGGCGCTACGAGCGGGGCTACGGTGGAGCGGACCCGGGCGCCCTCGCCGGCTGGCGGGTGGCGGCCCGCCAGGGCGACGCGCTGCTCTACTCCACGCGGTAGATCACCGTGCCGCCGGTCCTGTAGGCCGGCACCAGGAAGGGCAGCCTGGCCGGCTCGAACGTGCCGCCGCTCGCCTCGTCGCGCTCGCGCGGACCGAAGTACACGAAGGTCACGTGGCGCTCGGTCATGTACTGGCGAGCGTCGGTCCGGCCGCGCAGGAGCTCGACCAGCCGGCGTCCCTCCGCGTCGAAGTTGGGTGTGAACGCCCACTCGCCCCAGACGACGTGGGTGCCGCCGTAGGCCGCCACGAACTGGGCTGTGAACGGGCCGGTGAGCACGATGTCGGACGGACGCGCGTGGGTGCGGAGCCATGGCAGGGCCCTGGTGTCGTCCGCGTTCAGATAGACCTCGACGGAGTCGGCCAGGGCGGCACGCGGGCTGGAGAAGGCCAGCGCCAGCACGGTGGGGCAGCTGAGGATGACGCAGAGGTTGAGCGACAACAGGCGCAGGCGCCTGCGCCGGTAGCCGAGCAGGCGGCGCCGCACCGCGGCGGCAAACGCGCGGGTGCGCCACAGGCGCGGTAGCAGGAGGTGCACCAGGTTGCGGCCGGCGAGCCCGGCGACGGCGAGCTGCATCCCTTCCGCGCGGTGGTCCAGCGCCTGCCACGGCGCCAGGAGGATGGCGACTGACGCCAGCACCATCGACCACAGGAGCGCCTCCCCGGGCGGCGCCTCGCGCAGACGCCGAATTAGCCGCGGCAGGCCCAGCACCGCGAAGAGCCCGGGCAGGCCGTAGCCGAGCGGGTAGTAGAACCACGGGTCGGGTGGGGGCAGGTGCGGCCGGCCCTGGTGCAGCAGCATCTTGACCTGCTGGTCGTCCGCCGTGAGGCGGAGGACGAAGAGGGTGTAGGGGACGCCGCCGCCCACCATCACCAGCCCCTGGACCCAGTGCCTCATCCCGGCGCCGCGCTGCAGCTGCCGCCACGCCAGGAACACCACGGTGGCGATGCCGAGCACACCGACCTTCTCGGGGTGGATCGTGGCGACGGCCGCGGCCGCCAGCGCCCCGACCGCCGTGGCGCGCCAGCTCCCCTGCGGGGTCATGGTCGCGCGGAAGAGGGCGCGGAGGTAGACCACGATCAGCAGCAGGGCGGCGGCGAAGTGGGGGGCGTAGAGCAGCCCGTAGAACGAGCTGGACTCGATGAAGTCCAGGTCGAAGGGGGCGTGCGGGGGCGGCGGGAGCCAGGCCAGCATCGCCCGGTAGGCGCCCATCCCGGCGGTGAACAGCAGGAAGAGGAAGGCCACGCGGCGCGAAGCCCGCCCCGGCAGGAGCTCGCCATACAGCTTCCAGGCCTGCTGCATGAACAGGACGGCGATGACGAGGCGCCAGAGCTGGAAGGCCAGGTTGAGGCTGAGCGAGCCCGCGGGGCCGGGCAGGAGGTGGCCGATGACGAGGTACAGCGGGAAGAGGGGAAGGGAGGGCAGGTCGAGATAGGTGAAGTAGTCGGTGAACGTCCATTCCCCGAGGTGCCCGTGCAGCATCTGGCTCAGGTAGAGGAACGTGTCGGAGGGGTTGAAGATCTGGCCCGTGTACTGGCCGCCGGGGGCCAGCGCCGGCGTGAGCAGGGCCAGGAGGGCGTAGGGGAAGACCAGCAGGAACAGGGCCGCGAGCATCCAGCGGCGCCGGAAGCGCCGGTCGGACGGCCGCTCCGCGGCGGCGGAGGGGAAACTCAACCGGGGTGCCGGGCGAGGTACGTGCGGGTTGCCCCGGTGCGGCGCACGAGGACGGTCGCGAGGTTGTCGCGGTAGACGGTCGCCCAGTCGGTCGAGTTGCGCAACACCGAGACGAGGGGCGCGTCGCTGCGGTCGAGCACCCAGGTCACGCCGCGGCGGTCAAGGACCTGGAGGTAGTCCGAGTGGAGGTTCTCGACCGACTCGTACTCCGTCAGGAAGGGATCCCCCATGACCGCCGCGTCGCCGTAGATGTAGACCCGGCGCGAGGGGTAGAGGCGGTAGACGAAGTAGCCGCCCCACCCGTAGGCGTTGAAGACGTTGCCGGGCGGAAGGTCGGTCCCCAGCGCATCCAGCGCGGCCACCGGGAACTGGGAGCGCACCGCCTGCGTTGTGGTCGTCTGCCGGAGGTCGGGCACCTTCACGACCAGCAGCACGAGGACCACCAGCACGGCGACGACGACGTTGATGGCAGCGGTCACGGGCGTGGTGCGCGGCTCGCGGAGGCGCAACCCGGCCGTCCGGGCGCGCTCGACGATGCCCTCCGCGATCTCCGCCACGACGGGCGTGGCGACGGCGACGAAGAGCGCGATGTGGCGCACGGACTGCAGGGAGAGGGTCATGCCGGCAAGGAGCAGGAGCAGGTCGGTGAAGCGCGGCCGCCGCCCGCCCAGCGCCAGGAGCACCGGGACGAGGAGCAGCATCACCTCGTACGCGCCCACCTGGGTGTACTGGTGGAAGTCGGGCGAGAACCATTCGACGATCAGACGCTGCTGGGCCGGGCTGAACTGCGTGGCCACGGCGTACGGGTAGATCAGGGGGCCGTTGGGGTTCACCGCGGCCAGCACGACCGCGCCGGCCGTTGTGAGGAGAAGCGGACGCAGGGCCGGCCCGACGGGCTGCCTCGCCGCCGCCCGGGTGATTGCCTCGCCGACGGCGTAGACGACGAGGAAGATGAGCCCGATCGTGAAGCCGGCGTGGAGGTTGACCCACAGGATGAACAGCGGCGGGATGGGGTACAGCCACCGCCGGTCCAGGTCCGCGCGCCAGCGTCGCAGCAGGTATAGGAGGAAGACGACGAACGCGAACGTGATCATCTGGGTGCGGGGGCCCCAGATCGCGTTGCCCGCGGCGATGCCAAGGGCCAGGGCGAGGCCGCGGACGACGAAGCTGACGTCGCGGGGCGTGGCCAGCAGCACGAGGAAGCCCGCCCAGGTCAGGAGGCCGAAGAAGAGGACCACGGCCCACAGGCCCAGCCCTCGGCTCAGCGACGACATGATGACCTCGCTGAGCCACTCGTGGGCGACGAAGCGGTGGGAGCTGACGGTGTACGTGAACAGGTCCCGCGTCGGGATGGTCGCCGTTTCGAGGATGTGCTGTCCCACCCGCATGTGCCAGAAGAAGTCAGGGTCGGTGACAGGTGAGATCGCCGCGGCCAGGGCCGCGATCCCAATCGCTGTCAGGAACAGCTGGCGGACACCGAAACGCATGCGAGGACGAATCATGAGTCGACGTTCAGGGGCCAGCGTATATTAGTCGTCGCCATGCCTCCGGTCGTTGCCCGCGCCCGTGACTGAGGCAGCCCCGATCGACGCAGAGGTTTCGCGCCCGACCGAGCTGCTTCGTGACGCGCTCGAGACCCGAATCGCCCGGGCCGACGAGGAGCTCTCCCTGCTCGAGCGGCAGCACCGTCACCTCTCGACGCGGATCGAGGCGGCGCGCGAAGAGATCGAGCGCGTCCAGACCGCCCGGACGCTGGTCCTGAAGAATCCCGGCGCCTTCGATGCGGAGTCGATCAGCCGTCTCGTCGACGAGCACGGCGCGGCGGTGAAGGCCCTGACCGAGGCGGAGCGCCGCTACGAGGAGGCGAGCGACCGGAGGGCGGAGGCCCGGGAGCGACTCGAATGGCTGCGCCACGACCTCGACCTCGCCGTCGAGGCCACGCGCGAGACGGAGGTCCACGCCCCGGACGCCGAGGCGGTCACCTTCCGCAACGCGTCGCGCCAGGTCTTCCAGATCATCGAAGAGGAGCGGATGCGCATAGCGCGCGACATGCACGACGGCCCGGCGCAGTCCATGAGCAACCTCGTGCTGCAGGCCGAGATCCTGGAACGCCTCGTCGAGCGGGACCCCGGCCGGCTGATCGCCGAGCTGCAGGATTTCAAGAACTCGGTCCGCAACGCGCTCGACGAGACGAGGCAGCTCATCTTCGACCTGCGGCCGATGACCCTCGATGACCTCGGCCTCGTGCCGACCTTGCGCAAGTACATCAAGGAGTACGGCGACAAGTACGGCTTCGCGACCCGCTTCAACGTCGTCGGCGAGGAGCGGCGGCTGCCGAAGAACGCCGAGGGAACCCTCTTCAGGATCATCCAGGAGGCGCTGACGAACGTGAACAAGCACGCGCGCGCGCGGACTGCCGAGGTGACGCTAAACCTAGCCCAGCAGCGGGTGATCGCTACCGTGCGGGACGATGGCGCAGGCTTCGACCTGGAGTCGGTCCAGGCCAACCTCGGACGTAACCGCAACCTCGGCCTGATCAGCATGCGCGAGCGCGCGGACCTGGAACACGGCACCCTGGAGATCAAGAGCCGTCCGGGCAAGGGCACCGAGATCAGGGTTGAGCTGGAGGTCGACGCCCAGTCCTAGACCGCCCCTGGGGGGGCCCGGTCCGAACACAGCTCTTTACATGCTGTTACACGCTTGGAGCCAGGGGGCTTGACCGATTGGCCGCCCGATGCTACACAATTGCCAAGCATCAACTGGCATCGCGGCGCTCGCCTCGAGCCGGAAAGGAGGTGGAAAGGATTTGCTGGCCAATCTATACCTGAAGCTCCGCGAGCTTCTTCATCGCGACGAAGACGAGGAAGGCCAGGGAATGGTTGAGTACGCGCTCATCCTGGTCCTCATTGCGATTGTCGTTATCGTGGTCCTCATCATCCTTGGCAACCAGGTCAAGAACGTGTTCTGCAACATTTCCAGTGGCCTAGGCCACTAGGAACCCTGGTTCCAGAGGCCGGCGCCCTCGGGCGCCGGCCTTTCTTTTTGCCGAAACGGGCGGCGGCCGCCGGCCCGTTTTCAGCTTCTTTACCTCAACCGCTCGACTAACGGCGGAATCTGCACTAGTATTCGGCCGTTCTGCCCGACGACGGCCGGCTCGATTCGAAAACGCTGACCGGCACCACAGTTGCTACCAACGAACCAGGAGGTGCAAATGGCCACTGAAGCAAGACCGCGGAGCAACCGGCTGCTCATGGTGCTCGGGATCATCGTGGCCGTGGTCGCCTTCCTCATCGTGTTCCTTCTCTATGGAACCAAGGGCGGTGGCGGCGGCACCAGCGGCCAGACGACCTCGGTCGTGGTGGCCGCCGTCGACATCCCCGTCGGCACGCAGATCTCGGAGCAGCTGGTCACGACTGTGAGCGTTTCCGCGGCCACTGCGCCCGCGGACGCCTTCAGCGCGGTCAACTGCCCGAAGGACCAGCCGTCCTGCACCAACGCCGCCGTCGGACAGTTCGCGGCCGTGGCCCTTCCCAAGAACACGATCCTGAGCCAGTCGAACGTCGTCAGCTCGGTCTCGAAGCTGCCACCGGTCAAGAAGCCCTACCTCGACATCCCGACAGGCGACGTGGCCGTCTCCGTCCCCGCGGGCGGCGAGCTCCAGGCGGTCGGTGGATGGATCCAGCCGGGCGACCGTGTCGACGTCATCGCGACGGGCCTTCCCGGCGAGAAGTCCGGCGTCTGGAAGACCGTGTTCGAGAACCTGATCATCCAGCGCGTCGGTCCCGTTGGCAGCGCCAACACCCAGGGACTCAGCTCCAGCTACATCCTCTACGTGCCGCTGGCGCAGGCTGAGGAGGTGACGTACTTCTTCGCCAACTCGACCTACAAGATGGCCCTGAAGTCACCGACCGACTACAAGCCTGACGATGCGCTGACCCCCGGCACCACGGCGGGCGTGGACCAGAACGCCTTCAACGCGAAGTACGGGGTTCCCAAGTAACGGGTTCCACCAGCGGGGAGGCCCTGCGCCTCCCCGCCTGAACCCGGCGCCCCACCGTGGCTGACAAGATCTCGGTCCTGATCGTCGACGACATCACGTCGACGCTCGACAACCTGAAGAAGCTGCTCTCGTTCGAGCCGGACATTGACGTCGTGGCCGTTGCGTCCAACGGCCGTGAGGCCGTCGACGAGGGCAAGCGACTCCATCCCGACGTCGTCCTGATGGACGTCAACATGCCGGAGATGGACGGCATCCAGGCGACCGAGATCCTCGCGTCTGAGGCTCCCAACTCGCCTGTGATCATCATGTCGGTCCAGGGGGAGAGGGACTACCTGCGTCGCGCGATGCAGTCGGGTGCGCGGGAGTTCCTGATCAAGCCCTTCAGCGGCGACGAGCTGATCGCGTCGATCAGGCGCGTCCACCAGCTGGAGCAGCGCAAGGAGACCTACAACCGCCCCGACGAGGGCGCGCCCGCCACGGCGGCGACGGCGCCCGCTGCCCGGCCCGCGCCGGCCCGGCCGCGCCCGGCCGCGCCGCGGCCTCCGGCCCGGCCGGCCCCGACCGGGGCCGCGCCCAAGTCCGCGGAGCAGGCCGCGGTGCCCGAGCGCCGGCCTGAGGCCCCGCCCGAGCCGGCGTCCGACGCAGCCCCGACCGTGGCCCCCGACGTCGCGCCGCCGGTCGCTGTCCCGCCGGCCGCCGCGCCCCCGCCGGAGGCGACGCCGCCGGAGCCACCTGCCACTGAGGCCGAAACCCTCGCACCGGCGCCACCCGTCGAGCCGGCCCCGGCCGAGCCGGAGATCTCCGCGCCCGCCGCGCCTGCCGAGACGGCGGATCCCGTGGCAGTGGAGGTCGCCCCGGAGATCGCCCTTGAGCCCGCCGAGGCCCCGGAGGAGGCTCCGCCGGAACCCGAGGCGCCGCCCGTCCCTCGCCGCGACGTCGATGGCGAGATCATCGTCCTGTACGGCAGCAAGGGTGGGGTGGGCAAGTCGGTCCTCGCGACGAACCTGGCCTGCAGCCTCAGCCGTGAGGTGGGGGCGCGGGTGGCGCTCGTCGACCTCGACCTGCAGTTCGGCGACATCGCCGTGCTCCTCAACCTGCCGCAGTCCCAATCCATCATCGACCTGATCGACAACGCCGGGCAGCTCGACCCTGAGTTCGTCCGGGACATGCTCGCGATCGGCCCCGCCGACGTCCGCGTGCTGCCGACCGCGCCCAGCCCGGAGCTGGCGGACCTGGTCACCCCGGAACACGCCCAGGTCATCCTCGGGATGCTCAAGAAGCTGTTCGACTTTGTCGTCGTCGACACCAGCTCCCACCTCGGCGATGTCACCCTCGCGGCCCTCGACATGGCGTCCCGGATCGTGCTCGTGTCCGCGCTGAGCATCCCCGCGGTCAAAGATGCCAAGCTGGCGCTGCGCCTGTTCGACACCCTGTCGATCCCGACCGGTAACGTGATGTTGGTCCTCAATAGGTGCGAGGCCCATACTGAGTTCAACAAGGAGAGCATCGAGTCGAACCTGAAATTCCCCGTCTCCGTGCAGCTGCCGCATGACCCGCGAACAGTCATCAACTCCATCAACCGCGGGATCCCGTTCGTGGTGACCAACCCCGAGGCGGAGGCCAGCCAGCGCGTGCGAGAGCTGGTCCACCTGCTGCTGCCCCAGGGCGTGGCCGTGGCGGCGGTGGGCGCCCCGGCGGCCGCAGCCAGGCCGCGCCGCCGCTTCGGGAGGCGTTAGGTGGGGCTCCTCGAGCGCGTCCAGAAGAAGTCAGGCGGGGACGACTACCCCAGCGCCCCGGCGGGCCGGCTGACCGCGCCAGACGCCCCCGCCGCGCCCGTGGGGCCGCCCCGCAACCCCCTGGCGCCCGCGCCCCAGGCGCCGCCCCCTGGTGTGGCCGGCTCGCGCCCGGTGGCGCCCGACCAGCCCCGGCCCCAGCCGCCGCAGCGGGGCCAGATGACCCAGGCGCCGAAGCCGACGCCACAGCAGGCCCAGTTCGCGAAGATCAAGTCGAGGGTGCACGCCCGCCTCGTCGAAGAGATGCAGGACGAGGAGTCGGCGGAACGCGAAGACATCGTGAACAAGATCCAGGAGCTCGTCGGCGAGGTCCTGTCGCAGCAGGCGATGCCGCTGCCGCGGAACGAGCGCCAGCGGCTCGTGGAATCGCTGATCAACGATGTCCTCGGCCTCGGGCCGTTGGAGAGCCTGCTGAACGACCCGGAGATCAGCGAGATCATGATCAACGGGCCGCGCCAGATCTACGTGGAGCAGCGCGGCCGCCTGACGCTCTCGAGCACCCAGTTCGAGAGCAATGGCCAGCTGCTGCAGGTCATCGACCGCGTGGTCAGCTCGATCGGCCGCCGCGTCGACGAATCGTCGCCGATGGTCGATGCCCGGCTCAAGGACGGTAGCCGCGTCAACGTCATCATTCCGCCCCTGGCCCTGAACGGCCCCACGATGACCATCCGTAAGTTCGCCGCCGAGCGGATGGACATCGACGACCTGATCCGATTCAACTCGATGACGCGGGAGATGGCCGAGTTCCTTCGGGCGTGCGTGCGGGCCCGGATGAACGTGATGGTCTCTGGCGGCACCGGCAGCGGCAAGACCACGACCCTCAACATCCTCTCGAGCTTCATCCCGTCCGACGAGCGGATCATCACCATCGAAGACGCCGCGGAGCTCCAGCTTCACCAGGAGCACGTCGTGACGCTCGAGTCCCGGCCGCCCAACGTCGAGGGCCGCGGCCGCGTCTCCATCCGGGACCTCGTCGTCAACTGCCTCCGGATGCGCCCCGACCGGATCGTGGTCGGGGAGTGCCGCGGGGGAGAGGCGCTGGACATGCTGCAGGCCATGAACACCGGCCATGACGGCTCGCTGACCACGATCCATGCCAACACGCCTGAGGACTGCATGAACCGCCTCGAGACGCTCGTCCTCATGAGCGGCGCCGAGCTGCCGTCCCGGGCCATCCGGGACCAGATCGCGGCCGCGATCCAAATCGTCGTCCAGCAGGCCCGGCTTCGCGACGGCTCACGGAAGATCGTCAACGTCTCGGAGGTCATCGGCTTCACCGACGACGGTCGGGTGAAGCTGCAGGACATATTCCTCTTCCGCCAGCAGGGCGTCGACGAAGAGGGCAAAGTCAAGGGTCACTTCACCGCGACCGGGGTGGTTCCCCAAACGATGGAGCACCTTCTAGAATCCGGTGAAGAGGTGCCCATCTCCATCTTCCAACCGGCCTCACCCGGCCAATGAGGGATCTGACATGAACATCGCAGTCGTCGCTCTGGCCTTCGTGGTCGCGGTCGGGGTCATCCTCTTCTTCGCCGGTCTCGCGCAGGCCCGCGCCGGGGAAGAGGAGCCTGAGTACGAGCTGGACTTCGCGCAGAGCTCCCAGGCCGCCGGGCCCACGAACCCGAGGGAGGCCGTGGTGGGCGCGATGGATGCGTTCAACCGGCTGCTCAGCGGCCGGCCCCAGAGCTCCAAGATCGCCGACAACCTGGCCCGCGCCGACATCAAGCTGCGGGTTTCCGAGTATGCCCTCCTCGTCGCCGGGGTGATGGTCGGGCTCTTCCTTCTCTCTTACGTGATCAACAAGAACCTGCTGGTCTCCCTGATCTTCGGGGTCGTCGGGTACTTCCTGCCCGGCATCTACGTCAAGTACCGGCAGCGGAAGCGCTCCCAGATGCTCGATGCCCAGCTCGGCGACACGATCCTGCTGCTGAGCAACGCCCTCAAAGCCGGCTACTCGTTTGCGCAGGCCATGTCGACGATCGCCAAATCAGCGCCGCATCCCATGTCCGACGAGTTCAACCGGGCCGTGCGCGAGATGAACCTCGGGATCACGGTTGACGATGCGCTCGAGCACATGAACGCCCGGATCCAGAGCGAGGACTTCGACCTCATGGTCACGGCCGTCCAGATCCACCGGGTGGTCGGCGGCAACCTCGCCGAGATCCTCGACACGATCGCCTTCACGATCCGCGAACGCATCCGGATCCAGGGCGAGATCCGGACCCTGACCGCCCAGGCCCGAGCCTCGGGCTACATCATCACCGGTCTGCCTTTCTTCCTGATCGCGGTCCTGACGCTGCTGAGCCCGGGGTACATGACGCCGATGTTCAAGGAGCCGCTCGGCTGGATCTTCCTCGCGATCGCGCTGATCATGATGGGGGTCGGGTACACGATCATCCGCCGCATTGCCAACATCGAGGTCTAGGTCATGAATATCGAAGTCCTGCTTCTCGCCGCGGTGATGGCCATCGGTGTGTTCATGTTCTTCAGGGGTGTCGCGATGGCGCCCCGCCAGGACCTCCTTGAAAGCCGCCTGGCCCAGTTCCGCGACCAGTCGGTCAGCCTCGAGGAGATCGAGCTGCAGCAGCCGTTCACCGAGCGCTTCCTGCGTCCCGCGATGGAGCGCCTGGGTGCGTTCCTCAACTCGCGCGTCGGCCGCGACCGCGTGACGACGATCCAGAACAAGCTCTCCCTGGCCGGACGGCCGGGCAACCTCACGGTCAACGGCTTCATATCGCTGAAGCTGGTGGTCGGCGTGATCGCGGGCGTCATCGGCTTCGGTTTGATGACGCTGGCGAATATCGGCCTGCCCGTCCTGCCGGACTTCCTCGCCCACCTCGTCTGGGGCGTGATCATCGGCCTGCTCGGCTACATGTTCCCCGAGCTGTGGCTGCGCCAGAAGGTCCAGGCCCGGCAGAAGGAGATCCGCCTGGCGCTGCCCAACGCGCTCGACCTGCTCACGATCTCGGTCGAGGCCGGTCTCGGGTTCGACGCGGCCCTCGTGCGCGTCACTGAGAAGTACAAGAACGCGCTCTCCGAGGAGTTCACCCAGGTCCTCAACGAGGTCCGCCTTGGCCGGCCCCGGCTCGAGGCCCTCGACGAGATGGGTCGCCGCGTCGGCGTCGAGGAGCTGCAGACCTTCATCCAGGCCCTGATCCAGTCCGAGCAGCTCGGCGTCGGCATCGCGAAGGTCCTCCGCATCCAGTCGGAGGAGATGCGCCGGCGCCGCCGTCAGCGCGCGGAGGAGCAGGCCGCCCAGGCCAGCCTCAAGATGCTGTTCCCGATGATCGGGTGCATCTTCCCGACCCTGTTCATCGTCCTCATGGGGCCGGCCGCCCTCATCGTCATCCACACCTTCTCGCACTGAGACTCGTCGAGCCGACCTCGGGCCAGGTGCTGGCCGAGCGCGTGGAGCGCGCCACCAGCGTGTGGAAGCGGTTCGTCGGGCTCATGGGGCGGGCGCGCCTGGACCCGGGTGAGGGCCTCTGGATCGACCCCTGCAACTCGATCCACATGTTCTTCATGCGCTTCCCGATCGACGCGGTCTTCCTCGACCGCGGCCTCCGCGTGAAGCGAGTCTGCCCGGGCATCAAACCGTGGCGCGTCAGCCCGATCGTGTTCGGCGCGCGCAGCGTCGTCGAACTGCCCGCCGGGACGGTGCGCGGGCGCGAGCTCGAGGGGCGCCTGCTCGAGGTGGTTTAGCAGGCCGTTCCCCGTATTCCGTCCGCGCCGTGGCCGCCGCCCGGCGCGATCCTCTGGGCGGATTGCTGGACCTGCTCCTGGACTTCGTCTTCCCGGCGCGCTGCGCCGGGTGCGGGCGGGGCGACGGCTGGCTCTGCGACGGCTGCCGCCAGTCGGCGAGCCCGGCGCCCCGCGACCCGTGCGCGGCATGCGGCCGCCCGGGGAGCGTGCGCCCCTGTCCCATGTGCGACGTCGCGGGGGCACCGGACCGGCTGCTGGCCGGCCACCTGCTCGAGGGGCCGCTCCGCGAAGCCGTGCACCGATTCAAGTACGGGGACCGCCCGCAGCTCGCGCGCCCCCTCGCGGGATTGATGGGTCCGGTTGTCGATGCGCTGCCAGGGGGTGCGCTGGTGCCCGTGCCGCTGCACCCGCGACGCCGCCGCCAGCGCGGTTACAACCAGGCGGAGCTCCTCGCGCGCGAGCTGGCCGACAGGAGCGGGCGCGGACTGTGGCTCGGCCTGGTGCGCCGGCGCGAGACCGCTCCCCAGGTGGGGCAGAGCGGCGAGGCCCGCCGCGCCCGGCTGGAGGGCGCCTTCGCCGTCACCGTCCGCCCACCTCGCGAGGTCGTCCTTGTCGACGACGTGGTCACGACCGGGGCGACCCTGCTGGCGGCGGCGGCGGCCCTCCAGGGGGCGGGCGCCGCCAGGGTGATCGCGATCGCGGCTACGCTCGGCTGACCGGATGGGGCCGAGACCCCATCGCGATGCCCGCGAACAGGCGCGCCAGGATAGACCGTGACGGTGGCGCCGGTATATAACATGCGAGGGGCAACACGACGCGGCCCACGCCAGCCCGAACTGACGAGGTAACAATGGCCATCACCAGCTCCCGGACTCACGAAGAACTCGCCAAGTACTACGACGCGCTCGGGCCGATCCGGGACCTGGTCCTCGATGACAGCCTCACGGAGATCATGGTCAACGGCCCCAAGCAGATCTACGTCGAGCGCAACGGCAAGATCCTGATGACCGATCGCCAGTTCGAGGACGACAACCACCTCCTGCGGGTCATCGACTTCATCGTCAGCGCCGTCGGCCGCCGCATCGATTTCCGGAGCCCGATGGCCGACGCCCGCCTCTGGGATGGCAGCCGCGTCAACGCGGTCATCGCCCCCGTCGCGCTCGACGGTCCGATCCTGACCATCCGGAAGTTCAGCCGTGAGCCGTACAAGGCCTCCGACCTCGTGAACTTCGGCACCCTCTCGACCGAGGCCGTGGGCTTCCTCAAGGCATGCGTGCTGGCTCGCGCCAACCTGCTGATCTCAGGCGGCACCGGTACCGGCAAGACGACTCTCCTGAACGTGTGTTCCAGCTTCATCCCCAACGACGAGCGGATCGTCACGATCGAAGACGCGGCTGAGCTGCAGCTCAACCAGGAGCATGTGTGTCGCATGGAGGCGCGCCCGCCGGACATCCACGGGGAGGGCCGCATCGCCATCCGGGACCTCGTCATGAACAGCCTGCGCATGCGCCCCGACCGGATCGTCGTCGGGGAGTGCCGTGGTGGCGAGGCGCTCGACATGCTGCAGGCGATGAACACCGGCCACGACGGCTCGCTGACCACCATCCACGCCAACAGCCCGCGTGACGCGCTGTCGCGCCTCGAGACGCTCGTCCTGATGGCCGGCATGGAGCTGCCGGCCAAGGCGATCCGGCAGCAAACAGCTGCGGCCATCGACCTGATCGTCCAGCTGTCGCGCATGAAGGACGGCTCGCGCAAGGTCGTCAGCGTCTCGGAGGTCACCGGCATGGAGGGTGACACCATCACGATGCAGGACATCTTCATCTTCGAGCCGCGCGGCGCCGACGCCAACGGACGGGTGCTTGGAGTCTTCCGGCCCACCGGCATCCGGCCCAACATCATCGACCGCCTCTTCGACCTTGGTCTCGAGATCCCGGGCGAGCTCGTCCGGCTCTTCCCGGACCGCCGGGCGACGGCCGCGGCCGGACATTAGCCCGCCCCCCCTCGACGCCGCGGCGACTCGTGGGGGGTGGCGGGGCCGCGCGCTGCGCGCGGCGCTCCTGCCGGTCGTATTCGCCCTCTTCCTCAGCGGCCCGGCGCAGACGGGCCTGGCGGACGACTCCTCTCTCGAGCAGCAGCTCTTCAGCCTGACCAACCAGGACCGGACCTCGAACGGCCTGGCGTCGGTCTCGGCCAACAGCAGCCTGTTCTCCATCGCGCGCGGCGGAGGCCCCGGTAGCTGCGGTGGCGTCACCGTGTACGGGCGGTCGATGGACATGATCAACCGCAGCTACTTCGCGCACCAGATCCCGCCCTGCAACCAGTACGTGTGGACGGTGTTCAACCTCGGCTCGTTCACGGCGGCGGGCGAGAACATCGGCTGGAACAACTCCCCGCAGTCGACCGCCGCGGGCGATGTCAACACCCAGTTCATGAACAGTCCGGAGCACCGCGCGAACATCCTCGGCGGTTACAACCAGGCCGGCATGGGGGCATGGATCGCCGGCGGCCCCTGGATGGGCTACAGCGGGGTGATCATGTTCACGGAGATCTTCAAGCAGGCGCCCACGCCCACAGCCGCGCCCCCGCCCCCGCCACCGCCGCCCCCGCCGCCGCCCACGACCGCGCCCACGACCGCGCCCACGGTTCGCCCCACGACCCAGCCGACGGTGGCGCCAACCTCGGCCCCCCCGACCAGCGTGCCCGTCACGGCGGCGCCGACCGCCGCCGCCTCACCGACGCCGGCGAGCTTCTGCCCGACGCCCGTGATCTCCCCCGGCGAACTGCCCAACTCGCCCGCCCCCTCGGCCCTGCCGTCGGATGGGGGCGAGCCGCCCTGCCCGAGCCCGCAGGTCAGCGCCTCACCGTCCGCCAGCGCCGCTGCCGCGGGGACGGTGGTCACGACCGCGGACACAACGGCCCGCAGCGCGACCGTGGTGGTGGCGTCGGCGGCGGGGCTGGCCGTGGGCGAGCTGGCCACGATCCAGGGGGCAGGCTCGGGCGGCTCGGACCTGGCCGGCCACATCATCGCGGTCTCGGGCGATACAGTGACGCTCGACGTGGATGCCGCCCGCACGGTGCACAAGGCCGGGCTGACGGCGCAAACCATCAGCAACGAGGTGATCGGCACGGACCGCGAGACCGCCCCCCAGGGAATCCTCGAGACCGTCGTGGAGCAGGTGCTCCGCCTCTTCCTGAATGTCTGAGCCCGACGCGGGCTCGCAGGTGGCGACGGAACCGCTCGTCGCCGTCACCGGGCTGACCAAGTCCTATCGCGTCTCGGTCACGCCCCACGTCGTCGTCGACCACGTCGACCTGACCGTCGCGCGCGGCGAGTTCCTTGCGGTCATGGGGCCGTCGGGTAGCGGCAAGAGCACGCTCCTGCACCTCATCGCGGGCCTCGAGCCTCCCGACTCCGGGCGGGTCGTCGTGGCCGGCAAGGACCTGACCGCCATGAGCGAGCGCGACCGCACCCTGTTCCGTCGCGAGCAGATCGGCTTCGTGTTCCAGTTCTTCAACCTCGTGCCCAACCTCACGGCGGCGGAGAACATCGCTCTGCCGCTGCGAATCGCGGGGGAGCGCTCGGCGCATTTCGACCGGATCAGCGACCTGATGCGCGACCTCAACCTGCGCAACCTGCAGGGGCACCGGCCTGAGGAGATCTCCGGTGGCGAGCAGCAGCGGGTCGCGATAGGGCGCGCCCTCCTGATGCAGCCGGCTGTCGTGGTCGCCGATGAGCCGACCGGCAACCTCGACTACACCACGGGCCGCGAGGTACTGGACCTTCTCTTCAACCGCTGCGTGGCCGGCCAGACTGTCATCCTGGCGACGCACGACGCCCGCGCCGCGGCATATGCGGACCGCGTCGTGGTCATGCAGGACGGGAAGCTGGTCGAGACCATCAACCTTGGGCGTCGCCCCGACCACAATGCCGCTCCTCTTATCGCTCGCCTGGCGCAGCTCGGCCTCTAGGACGCAGCGCTCGGCGCTGACGATCGTCGCCGTGGCGCTCGGCGTCGGGCTGATCCTGGCCACCCAGGTGACGGCGTCGACCCTGCAGGACCAGCTGAAGAAGCAGGCGGAGGCCCAGATCGGCCATGCCGATGCCGAGGTCTTCGCCTTCGTCGAGACGGGCTTCACGCCCGCGATGGTGAAGGCGATCGCGAAGCTGCCTGAGGTGCGCGTGGACGCGCCGCTCGTCTCCAAGCGGGTCACCGCCGTCCTGGACCGCACCAAGAGCTCGTACACCTTCGCCCTCTTCGGCGTCGACCCCGCAGTGGAGCCGCGTCTCCACCCGCTGCCGCTGGCGCAGGGCCAGATGCTCGGCGCCGCCGAGCGCAACACCGTGTTGCTCGACGCGAGCTGGGCCAAGGAGCATGGGGTGGCGGTGGGTGACACCGTGCACCTGTTCACTGCGCTCGGGCCCGACCAGTTCCACGTCAAGGGCTTGCTCGCGCCGACCGCCTTCTCGCAGGAGAGCTTCGGCGCGGTCGCCTTCGTGCCGCTGGCGAACGCCCAGCGCGCGTTCAGGCTGGGGTCGCGCGTCACCCAGGTCAGCGTCCAGCTCCACGCGCCCTCACAGTACGCGGCGTTCCGCGAGGACCTGCGCCGCAAGGCCGTCGAGGAGTACTCGGTGAGGGACAACCACGCGTTTGTCGCAAGCGAGCGCCAGCCGTACCTCGAGATCCAGCCGGTGCTGGTCTTCTTCAGTCTCCTGACGCTGGGTCTCGGGCTCCTCCTGATCTACAACAACCTGGCCGTAACCGTGCTCGAGCGCCGTCGCGAGATCGGCCTGTTGCGGGCGGCGGGCGCGCTCTCCTCATGGATCGCGCGGCTATTCCTGACGCAGGCGCTGATCCTCGGGGTCATCGGCAGTGCGGGCGGACTGGTCGTCGGGCTGCTGCTGTCAGTCGCGCTCACGTGGTACCTGCAGCAGGTGGGCGGCCAGGGCCCGCTATCCCTCACCCTCGACCCGCTGGTGTTTGCCGGGTCGTTCGTCCTGGGCGTGCTCGTCGCGCTGGCTGCCGGGGTGCTGCCCGCCCGGCGCGCCGCGGGCCTGGCGCCCCTCGAGGCCCTGCGCCCGCCCCAGCTTTACATGCAGGAGAGGAGCAGGGTCGCGTGGCTCCTGGCCGGGCTCGCCCTGCTCGTGCTGGGCGCGCTCGCGTTCTTCGCGGCCTTCGCCACGTCCGACTCGTCGAGCGGGCTGAGCAGCGGCGCGCTCGCGCTGGTCGCTGTCGGGCTCGTCCTCGTCTTCGCCGGCGTCCTCGCGCTGACGCCGTTCCTCGTCCGCCCGCTCACCGCGATCGTCGCGCGGCCGCTGGCGATCCTGTCCCCAGGGGAGACGGCGCTCGCCCGCAACGCGCTCGTCCGCCGCCCCAACCGCACCGCGCTGACGCTCTCGGGCCTGCTCGTGAGCGTGGCCCTCGTGGTGTCCGTCGCCGGGCTGAGCCAGGGCGCGATGGCCGCCGGCGACCAGTGGGTGAACAGCCTTTTCGTGTCCGACCGTCTCGTCGTGTCGCCCGTGCACCAGACCGACGCGGTGCGGGCCGACTTCGCCCGCCTGTCAGGTATCGCGGCCACCTCGCCGGTCAGCTTCTTCACGCTGCGCTCGACGGACCGCGCCGTCAACGTGGCCTCGATCGACCCGCTCGACTACTCGTCACGGTCGCGCCTGGAGTTCCTCGACGGCGATCGCCAGACCGCCTTCATCCAGCTCGAGGAGTCGCGCAGCGTCTTCGTTTCACGGAAGCTCGCCGAGCAGCGCGGCCTGCATGTGGGCAGCTACCTGATCATGGGCGGCGCGGGGCCAGAGGTGGCGTACAAGGTGATCGCCGTGCTGACTCACTCGCTGCCCTCGCCGGGAGGTGAGGAGGCCGCGCTGATCTCGACCAACAACGCCCGCGAGGATTTCGGCGTCACCGGCTTCAACCTGCTCCAGGTGATACCGGCGAGTCCGACACCGTCAGGTTTCGACGAAGCCCTCGCCCGCCAGGCCGCGCAGTACGGCATGGAGCCCGAGTCCCTGGCCGATGTGCGCGCCGGGGTGGAGCGGGGCCTGGCGGCGCTGCTGTTCCTGCTCACCGCGGTCGGGCTCGCCGGCGTCGTGCTCGGCCTGCTGGCCGTCGTGACAACCATCCTGCTGAACATCAGCGAGTCCGCTCGCGAGTTCGGCCTGCTGCGCGCCGTCGGCCTGACGCGCGAACAGCTCCGCGGGCTGATCCTCGTCCAGTCCGGGCTGCTGGCCACCGGCGGCGTCGTCCTCGGCGTGGCCATCGGGCTCGGCCTCCTCCTCGTCATGCTGCGCGCCGGCGGCAGCCCTGGCTTCGCGCCCGCCTACGTCGTCCCCTGGCTGGTGATCGTGGCCGTCGTCGTCGCGGCCCTGGCCGGCGCCCTCCTGGCGGTGGTGCTGCCCGCCAGCCGCGCGGCGCGCCAGAGCGTGGTGACCGCCGTCCGGTACGAGTAGGGCTTCCCCGCCGCCCACGGCATGGCAAGAAGGGTTTCAGCCGGACGGCCGGTACCTATACTCCAACTGAGCCCTTGAACATCCTCATTCACGCGCGTGAAGTGCCGCTGAGCGACCAGCTCAGGGGGTACGCGGAAGCCAAGATCCTCCGCCTCGACCGCCACTTCGACCGCATCCTTGACGCCACCATGGACATCTCCGCGGCCTCGAACCCGCCCATCGCGGCGGAGCGCGTCGCGGAGCTGCGCCTGCACCTCGGCACCGGTGCGCTGGTCAAGGCGAAGGCCACGGCGCGCGACCTCCGCGCCGCCCTCGACCGGGTCATCGAGAAGGCCGACGAGCAGCTCCGCCGGCGCAAAGAGCGGCTGCGCGACGAGAAACACGTGCTGCCCGCCAGCAAGGTGCCCCGCCCATGAGCTTCCTGCTCAAGGTCCTGGGCGACCCCAACGCGCGCGAGGTCGCTCACCACCTGCGCATCGTCCAGGAGATCAACGCCTTCGAGCCCGAGATGGAGGCCCGCACCGACCAGGAGCTGCGCGAGCTCACCGCCGAGCTCAAGGCGCGCGTGGAGGCGGCTCGCCGCGAGGTGCTGGAGCAGACGGCCCCGCGCGGTGAATCCGGCGAGGACGAGGAGGCCCAGGGGCCCGACCACGCCGCCGCCGAGAAGGCGGTCGACGGCGTGCTGCAGGAGATCCTGCCCGAAGCCTTTGCCGCCGTTCGTGAGGCGTCCCGCCGCGCGCTTGGGATGCGCCACTTCGACGTCCAGATGGTGGGTGGCATCGTGCTCCACCAGGGCAAGATCGCGGAGATGAAGACCGGCGAGGGCAAGACGCTGGTCGCGACCCTCGCGCTGTACCTCAACGCCCTCGCGGGCAAGGGCGCCCACCTGGTCACCGTGAACGATTACCTGGCCCGTCGCGACGCCGGCTGGAACGCGCCGCTCTACGAGATGCTCGGGCTCACGGTTGGCGTCATCATGGGCCCGCCGCAGCAGGGTGGGGGCTACAACCAGTCGTTCGTCCACGACCCGTCCTACACGGACGAGTCTCACCCGGACCCGCGCCTCCAGCACCTGCGCCCCTGCACGCGCGCCGAGGCGTACGCCGCGGACATCACCTACGGCACCAACAACGAGTTCGGGTTCGACTACCTGCGCGACAACATGGCGCCGGACCTGGCGCAGTGCGTGCAGCGCGACCTGTACTTCGCCATCGTCGACGAGGTCGACTCGATCCTCATCGACGAGGCGCGCACCCCGCTGATCATCAGCGGCCAGGGGCAGGACTCGACCGAGAAGTACCAGCAGTACGCGCGCCTGATCCCGCGGCTGACGGCGGAGACGGACTACACCGTCGACGAGAAGACGCGCTCGGCGGCACTGACCGAGGAGGGCATCCTCAAGGTCGAGAAGTGGACCGGCATCAAGAACATCTACGACTTCGAGCACGCCGAGGACGCGCACCAGGTGACGCAGGCGCTGAAGGCGCACGCGCTCTTCCACCGCGACGAGGACTACATCGTGCGCGACGGCGAGATCGTCATCGTCGACGAGTTCACAGGCCGCACGATGCCGGGCCGGCGCTGGTCGGACGGTCTGCACCAGGCGATCGAGGCCAAAGAGGGCGTCAAGGTGCAGCAGGAGATGCAGACCCTCGCGACCATCACCTTCCAGAACTACTTCCGCCTCTACCGCAAGCTCGCCGGCATGACGGGCACCGCGGTCACCGAGGCGGAGGAGTTCGACAAGATCTACAAGCTCGAGGTGGTCGTCATCCCCACCAACAAGCCGATGGTGCGCGAGGACAACCCTGACGTCATCTACAAGAGCGAAGAGGGCAAGTACAAGGCGGTCGTCGACGAGATCCTGGAATGCCACCAGAAGGGCCAGCCCGTCCTCGTCGGCACGACCGACATCGCCAAGAGCGAGCGCATCGCGCGGATGCTCGAGAAGCGCGGCATCCCGCACAACGTGCTCAACGCCAAGTTCCACGAGAAGGAGGCGCAGATTGTCGCCGGCGCGGGCCAGAAGGGCGCCGTCACCATCGCCACCAACATGGCGGGCCGCGGCACGGACATCGTGCTCGGCGACGGCGTCGCGGAGGCCGGCGGGCTCCACATCCTGGGCACCGAGCGCCACGAGTCGCGCCGCATCGACAACCAGCTGCGCGGTCGCTCCGGCCGCCAGGGGGACCCCGGCAGCTCACGCTTCTTCATCTCGCTCGAAGACGAGCTGATGCGCATCTTCGGCAAGAACATGGAGCGCGTCGGCTCGCTGATGGAGGAGGACACACCCATCGAGTCGCGCCTCGTCAGCCGCTCCATCGAGAGCGCCCAGACGAAGGTCGAGGGCTACAACTTCGACGCTCGCCGCCACGTGGTCGAGTACGACGACGTGATGAACGAGCAGAGAAAGATCATCTACTCGGACCGGCGCAAGATCCTCGAAGGGGCGGACACGCGCCACAACGTGCTGAGCTACATCCACGACCTGATCGCCGACACGGTGCCGGGGTACTGCGACGCCAAGCACCGCGACCTGTGGGACCTCGAGGGCCTGTTCGACCACGTCGGCCAGATCATCCCGTTGCCGCCCCTCGACAAGGTCGACCGGGAGGCCCTCGGCCACACGCCGGACGAGGTGGTCGACGCGATGTACGACATGGTGCTCCAGGCCTACGAGGCCCTGGAGCAGCAGGTCGGCCCGGAGGTCATGCGCCAGATCGAGCGCTGGATCATGCTGCGCGCGATCGACGGCCGCTGGGTCGCCTACCTGACGACGATGGAGCACCTCAAGGAGGCCATCGGCCTGCAGGGCTACGCGCAGAAGGACCCACTCATCGAGTACAAGCAGGAGGCTTACCAGTCCTTCGACCAGCTGAAGCGCGACATCCAGTTCGAGATCGCCACCTCGATCTTCCGCGTCCAGGTGCAGCAGGAGCCGGCCTCGGCGGCCGCGCCGGTGCCGCCGCCGCCTGTGGCTCCGCCACCGGTCGCCGCCCCGGTCCCGGCTCCCAGTCAAACCGCTGCAGGGGAGGGACCGATGACCGCGGCAGCCACCGCCGCCCCGGCCGCCGCGGCCGTCGCCGCGCGGCCGCAGCCCGCGCCGCAGCGCGTTGTCGAGTCGCTCGGCACGCCGGCCGCCGGCGCGACGCCGAGCCCGGGCGGCAACGGCATGAAGAAGGTGGGGCGTAACGACCCGTGCCCCTGCGGTAGCGGGCGCAAGTACAAGAAGTGCCATGGCCGGTAGCGCCGCGCCGCAACCCGAGGGGCGCAACCTCTCAGAGCTGACGGCCCGCGCCGAGGACCTCTTCCAGCGCGTCCAGCAGCTGAAGGAGCATCTTTGACCTCGCCGGCCAGCAGCGGCGGCTCGCGGAGCTAGAGCCGAAGCTCTCCGACCCGAACCTCTGGGACGACCAGAAGGCGGCGCAGCAGCTCACCCAGGAGGCCTCGAACGTCCGCGGCCGCGTCGACGAGCTGCTCGGTCTCGACCGCGAGGCCGCCGACCTCCGTGGCCTCCTGGAGATGGTGACGGCGGAGCCGGACGACAGCCTGGTCGCCGACCTGGACCGCGAGCTCGGGCAGCTGGGCGCCCGCGTCGAGCGCAAAGAGATCGACCTGATGTTCAGCGACCCCAACACCGATCGGCCGGCGCTGGTCTCGCTGTCGTCGGGCGCCGGCGGCGTGGACGCCCAGGACTGGACCGAGATGCTGCTGCAGATGTACCTGCGCTGGGCTTCGCAATCCGGGATGAAGGTGGAGGTCATCGACACGACCGAGGGCGAGGAGGCCGGCCTCAAGGGCGCCACGCTCGAGGTCAGCGGCCCGCGGGCATATGGCTGGCTGAAGAGTGAGCATGGCATCCATCGCCTGGTCCGGCTCTCGCCGTTCGACCAGGCCCACCGCCGCCACACCTCGTTCGCGCGCGTCGAGGTGGTGCCGGAGCTCGACGACGTCGACGAGGCGGCGATGGAGATCGACGAGAAGGACCTGCGCGTCGACACCTATCGGTCCAGCGGCGCCGGCGGGCAGCACGTGAACAAGACGTCATCGGCTATCCGCATCACCCACCTGCCCACGGGCATCGTCGTCAGCTGCCAGAACGAGCGCTCGCAGCACCAGAACCGCGAGGTGGCTATGCGCGTCCTGCGCTCCAAACTCCTCGCCTTGGCCCGCGAGCAGCACCTCGAGCACATCCAGGAGCTGAAGGGCGAACACGTCAAGGCGGAGTGGGGCAGCCAGATCCGCTCGTACGTGCTGCAGCCTTACACCCAGGTCAAGGACCACCGCACGGGGTTCGAGGTCGGCAATGCTGAAGCGGTGCTGCAGGGTGAGCTGCAGGGCTTCATGGAGGCCTACCTCAAGTGGGAGGGTAACCGGGAGGCGCACTAGCCGCGCGCGGCGCGCCCCGCGTCCGCGCCGGGACCGGGGCCTCGGCGCGCCGCAGCACCGCGAGGGCCGCGACCAGGGTCAGAACGGTCAGGACGACGCCGACGCCGGCGGTGGACGGGACGCCTCCTGCCGGGGCCGCGGTGAGCGCCACCGCGACGAGCCGGGCGGGGATGAGGGCGAAGAAGAGGAACAGGGTCGCGCCCGTCACCGGGCCGGGGCGATGCGAGGCGACCACCAGGAGGGGGAAGAGGCCCACGACCAGGTCATTCAGGTGCAGGTACGGCGCGATCACCAGCGCGGCGGCGATGGCTGCGGCCGGCGCCGCCCACGGGTCGCTGTTCAGCGCCGCCGCCCAGTCGACGCGCCGGAGGCAGGCCCAGGCCCCCGCCGCCACCACGGCGACGGCCAGGAGCGTGGCCGCCACCGGCCCGAGCCGGTCCAGGAGGAGGGCAGGGAGGCCGGCGAGGTCGGTCTGCCGGTAGGGGCTCGATCCCGCCGCGCCGAGGTTGCTCGAGTAGCCGCCGAGGCCGTTGACCCAATCGAGGGTGCCCCTCGTCCCGGCAGCGGCAAGGCCGGCCGCGACCCAGGCCACGGCGCCCCCGATCATCCCCGCCGCGAGGGGGCCTCGCCTCGCGGGCAGGGCGACGAGCAGCGCGAGGCACAGCGGCCCCCCGATCGGCAGCTTCACCAGGCTGAGGGTCGCGGCCACGCCCGCCACCAGCGGCCGGTCGCGGGACGCGAGGAAGAGGGCGAGGGCGACGCCGAGGAAGATGAGCGCGGACGGGTTGCCGACGAAGAGGCCGAGGACCGCCGGGGTGCTCGCCACGGCGAACAGGACCGGGAGGAGCCGCCCCTGCCAGCCGACCGCGGCCAGCACCAGGAGGGTCGCGCCGACGAGGGCGGCGCCCAGGAGGAGCAGGCTGGCGCCGTAGAACGCCGGCTCGCCGGCGCCGGCGCCGAGGACGAGGAGGGGCTTGAGCGCCGGCGGGTAGCCGTACACGGCGGGCGCGTAGTACCCGGGCTTTCCGGGCACCAGGTGGCGCGGCTGGTTGTAGAGGACATTCTCCTCCGCCGTGATGGTGGCGGAGTCGTAGGGGTTCCGCCCCGCGGCAAAGAGCCGGGCTGCGGCGTAGAACACCTTGCTGTCCGCGCCAATCTCCCGCCAGAACGTGGGGCTCATGACCCATCCCGCGATCGCCACGTTTATTACGAGGAGCGCGAGCGTCAGCAGCCCGGGGCGCCACGCGAGCCGGCGTCGAGGCGTCACGGGCGCATTGTAGGCAAGGCGCCGCGACCGCCGCTGTTATAGTGGGCAGACTGGAGATGCCCCGCCGAATGGCAACGAAAGAGGCGGTCAAACGTCCGTCGACGGGGACTCGGAGTACTTTGCCTACGTTGGTGCAACCCGAAACCAGGGTGAAGCCCGAGTCCGTCGAGGCGCCCCTGATCAGGTATCAGGGAGTGACCAAGGTCTACCCCAACGGCACGGAAGCGCTGCACGGGATCGACCTCGATATCCCGCGCCAGGATTTCGTGTTCCTGGTCGGGCCGTCGGGGGCCGGCAAGTCGACGATGGTCCGCCTCCTGATCCGCGAGGAGAAGGCCACCGGCGGCCGGATCTACGTCGATGGGCAGGAGCTCGGCCGGCTGAAGCACCGCCACCTGCCCTACCTGCGGCGCAAGATCGGGATCGTCTTCCAGGACTTCAAGCTGCTGCCCAAGCTCACGGTCTACGAGAACGTCGAATTCGCCCTTCGCGTGACCCGTGGCGTCGACCGCCTGACCCGCGCCAAGGTGGAGGAGGTCCTCGCCATCGTCGGCCTCGAGGGCCAGGAGAAGAAGTTCCCGGAGGAGCTCTCGGGCGGGCAGCAGCAGCGCATCGCGATCGCCCGGGCCCTCGCGCACGACCCCAAGATCTTCATCGCCGACGAGCCGACGGGGAACCTCGACCCCGCGACCAGCTGGGAGATCCTGCAGCTGCTGCTCCAGATCAACGCGCGGGGCGCGACCGTGGTGATGGCCACCCACAACAAGGAGATCGTCGACGTCATGCGACGCCGCGTCGTGGTGGTCACCGGCGGGGCGATCGTCCGCGACGACGCCTCCGGCGGCTACCACGAGGACGAGTAGCGTGTTCGACTCGATCTCCTTCACCATCCAGGCCGCGATCCAGAACTTCTGGCGCAACCGCGGCCTGAGCTTCTTCGCCGTGTCGGTGATGACCGTCGTGCAGCTGATGATCGGCATCTCGCTCGTGATGGGCCACTCGTTCAACCAGACCGTCGACAGCCTGAAGAACAAGGCCTCCACGATCTCCTTCTTCATCTCGGACCAGACTCCCTTCGTCAACGTGCAGAACCTGGCGCTGCAGCTCAAGGACGACCCGCGCGTCCGCAGCGTCGTCTACGTGAGCAAGAACGACGCCCTCGCCCGGTACCGGAACGACCCGTCGGTGCCCTCAGACATGATCCAGAACCTGGAGGGGGTCAACCCGCTGCCGGCGTCCCTCGACGTGGACGTCAGGAACGTCAACGACCTGCCCTCGATAGCGAGCCTCTGCAACGGCGACGCGCGCCTCGACAAGCAGGAGCCGTGCAACTACCGCGCGGAGATCATCGACAAGGTGATTCTTTTCGGGCGCTTCGTCGCGATCGCCGGCGCCGTCGTGCTGGTGGGCCTGATCGCGATCGCCGTCTTCATCATCATGATGTCGATCCGCACCGCGGTCTTTGTGAGGCGAAAAGAGATCGAGGTGATGAAGCTGGTCGGCGCCACCGACTGGTTCGTCCGCGGCCCGTTCCTGATGGAAGGAATGCTCGCGGGGTTGATCGCGTCCGCGATTTCGATCATTGTTGTAGCCGGTGGTTACCAACCGTTTGTCGACAAGGTAAGAGGCCAAGTCTCTTTCCTGCCCCTGTCCTACGATCCTGCATTTGTTGGAGTACTCGTCCTGGCACTGTTCTTGATCGGAGTGGGACTGGGCGCCCTGGGGAGCTACCTGGGAGTGCGCCGGTTCCTGCAAGCCTGAGATGCGCCCCTGGCGCGTCGTGCCGGCGCTGCTCGCCGGTGCCCTTTGCCTCGGCGTAACCACGCCCGCGCAGGCGGACGACCTGCAGCAGAAGCAGGCGCAGCAGAAGCAGCTCGAGGGCCAGATCGGCTCGCTGCAGGCGCAGCTGCAGCGGCTGCAGGCGCAGGAGGCGAGCACCGAGGCGCTGCTGCGCCAGACGGAGGCGCTGATTGTCGCCCAGGAGTCACTCCTCGCGTCCGAGAACGCGACCCTCGACGCCACCCTCGGGAAGATCGACGACACCCAGCACCAGCTGCAGGCGAAGCGCAACGAGGAGGCCCAGCGGCAGGTGGTCCTCGACGCGCGCACGCGCATCCTCTACAAGGAGGAGGGGGACGTGAGCTTCCTCGACAGCCTCTTCTCCGCGAACAACTTCTCCCAGCTGCTCGACCGCTTCCTGGTGATGCGCGACATCACCCACGCCGACCAGCTCTTGCTGCAACAGATCAGGACGGACCGGGCGCAGATCGAGGCCCTGCTGACCCAGCTGGGACAGGCGCGGGACGCGCAGCAGGCGGCGGTGAACCAGGTCAGGGCCACCGAGGCGCAGCTGAACCTGACCTATGCCCGGGCGACCTCCCTGCGGGCCAGCGAGGCTCAGACCCAGTCCTCGATCCAGCAGCAACAGGCCGCCTCCATCCGCTCGCTGGCGCAGGTGAAGTCAGAGATCGCCCAGCTGCAGGCGGCGCGGCGCTATGCCCACTCCTCGGGCGTCTTTGCCTGGCCTGGCGTGCAGGGCCCGATCACCCAGCCGTTCGGCTGCACGGACTATGGCGCGGAGCCGCCGCCTCCGCAGCCGTACTCGTGCCCGTCGAGCCGCCCCTACTTCCACTACGGCATCGACATCGGCGGTCCCTGGGGCTCGCGGATCACGGCCGCGGACAGCGGCGTCGCCTACACGTATGTCAGCTCCTACGGCTACGGCGACCACGTCATCATCGTCCACGCCAACGGATATGCGACCCTATATGGGCACATGTCGTCCTTTGCCATCACCAGCGGCCAGAACGTCGCCAAGGGCCAGCTGATCGGCTTCGAAGGCAGCACCGGGAACAGCTCAGGACCTCACCTGCATTTTGAAATCGACCTCAACGGGACACCGGTAAACCCCTGCAATTACGTTGGCTGCTGAGCCGAAGCGGCCCGCGAAGCGGGCCGCGGCGGCGCGAAAGCCGGCACCCCCAGAGCCCACCCCGGACGAGGTAGCCCCGCCGCCTCCGGCCCGCAAGCCGGTGGCGAGACGGGCGCCAGCCCGGCCGCGGGCGCCCGTGGCTCCGCTCGCCGGCGCCGCGGATGACACCGGCGACGTCCCCGCCGTGGCGGCTTCCGAGCCCGTCGCCGCGGAGCCTGCTGAGGCGCCGCCCCTGCCCGAGGCGCAGGGCCAGCCCGCACCCGCCGTCACGGGCCGCGGAGGCCCACGAAGGTGGCCCTACCTCGTGGCGGGGCTCCTGTGCGGCGCCCTCGTCTTCGGGCTCGCCGGCCTGTACCTCGGCGCCCTGTTCGAGTTCAACGCCCCGACGAGCGTCAACAACTACCTCGCCCCGCTGTTCGGCTCGAAGCCCGCGAGCGGCCTCGACACGCAGAGTCTCGAGCAGGTCTGGGAGGTCATCCAGCGGAAGTACGTCCGCACCAACGTGAGCCAGGGCGCCGCCTTCGATGGCGCCGCAAAGGGCCTTGTCGGGTCACTGAACACCCAGTTCGGCGACGCGTTCTCGGCCTACCTGACGCCGGGGGAGTTGCAGCGCAACCGTGAATTCCTCTCCGGCCAGTTCGCCGGCATCGGCGCCACGATGGGCACGGACAAGACCACCAACCGGTTGATGATCGTCAGCGTCCTCCACGGGACGCCCGCCGAAAAAGCGGGGCTGAAGGCGGGCGACATCGTCACGAAGATCGACGGCGTCGACACGACCGGCACCACGGTCGACCAGGCGGTGACCAAGATCCGCGGCGTGGCGGGCACGCAGGTCAACCTGACGATTCTCCGAGCCGGGACGACGCACGACGTCCCGATAACCCGCCAGGTGATCACCGTCCCGACGGTGTACTCCCACACCTTCCCGAAGCACGTCCTCTACCTCCAGATCACCGACTTCGGGGCGTCCACGACGTCAGAGTTCGACACGGCCTTGCGCAACGGCCTGAACGCCGGGGCCACGAAGGTGGTCCTGGACCTTCGCCAGAACCCCGGTGGCTACGTCAACGCGGCCGATGCCGTGATCTCGGAGTTCGTCCAGTCCGGCAAGACGGTCACCCTCGTCGGCCGGGATGGCAGCAAGGAGGAGCACGACGTCAGCGGCCACGGCGCCGCGTTCACTCAGAAGCTCGCGGTGCTGATCGACGACCAGAGCGCGAGCGCGTCCGAGATCGTGGCCGGGGCGTTGAAGGACAACCACCGCGCCACCCTCGTGGGGGTCAAGAGCTTCGGCAAGGGCTCGGTTCAGGAGGACTTCAACATCCGGAACGGGGGCGATCTGCACCTGACGATCGCCCTCTGGTACACGCCATCGGGCATCTCGATCGACAAGAACGGCATCACCCCGGACAGGGCGGTCAAGCTGGTCGCGACGACGGACCGCTACGACGTCCAGGACGCCGCCTCGAACCCGGCCAACGACGCGCAGCTGCAGGCGGCGCTGGCCCTGCTCGGATAGGGAGCCCTCGCCGGTCCCCGCGCGATCGCCGCTGTTAGGCTTCAGGCGTGGCTGAGCGGCACGACCTGGTGATCCTCGGGGGCGGTATGGGAGGGTACGTGTCGGCCATCCGGGCGCGCCAGCTCGGGATGTCCGTCGCGCTTGTCGAAAAGGCCAAGCTCGGGGGCACCTGCCTGCACCTTGGCTGCATTCCCACCAAGGCCCTGATCCACTCCGCGGAGCTCTTCCATGACGCGCAGGAGGGCGCCGCTGCCGGCCTTCGCTTCACCGGCCTGGAGCTGGACTGGCCGGCTGCCACGACCCGCAAGCAGAAGATCGTCGACCAGCTGCACAAGGGCGTCCAGTTCCTGATGAAGAAGAACGGCGTCACGGTGGTCGAGGGGCAGGGCGCGCTGGCGGGGCCAAACCGCCTGGCGGTGGAGGGCGGCGCGGGCAAGACGGAGCTGGAGTTCGAGCACGCGATCGTCGCCACCGGCTCGACGGTCAAGTCGCTGCCCGGCGTCAGCTTCGACGGCAAGCGCATCATCTCGAGCGACGACGCCCTGGGTCTGACCCAGGTCCCGCGCTCCGCGATCGTCGTGGGCGCCGGGGCGGTGGGCGTCGAGTTCGCGTCGATGTGGCGCGATGGCGGGGCGGAGGTGACCCTCATCGAGGCGCTGCCGCGCGTCACCCCGCTCGAGGATGTCGAGGTGTCCCAGGCGATCGAGCGGAGCTTCACGCGGCGCGGCATCAAGGTCCATGCGGGCGCGAAGTTAGACCTGAAGTCGATCGCCGCGAGCGGCGACGGGGTGCGCATGTCGGTGGAGGGCGTCGGCGACCTCCAGGCCGAGGTCCTGCTGCTCGCCGTCGGGCGCGCCGCGGTAACGCAGGGGATCGGGCTGGAGACCACGCAGGTGAAGGTGGAGAACGGCTTCATCGCCGTGGATGACCACCTGCGGACCGCGGAGCCGAACATCTTTGCCATCGGCGACGTGGTGGGCGGGTACCTGCTGGCCCACGTGGCCACCCACGAGGGGATCCACGCCGTCGAGACGATCGCGGGCAAGAACCCGCACCCGATCGACTACAACCAGGTGCCCCGCTGCACCTACTCGCGGCCGCAGGTGGCGAGTGTCGGCCTCTCTGAGGAACAGGCCAGGGAGGCGGGGGTGCCGGTGAAGGTCGGGAAGTTCCCGTTCTCGGCCCTGGGGCGCGCGATGGTCAATGGCGACACCGAGGGCTTCGTCAAGATAGTGGCCGACGCGGAGACCGGCGAGCTCATCGGGGCGCACCTGGTGGGCCACAACGTCACCGACCTGGTGGCGGAGCCGGTCCTGGCCCGCCTGCTCGAGGGCACGGCGTGGGAGCTCGGCATCAGCGTGCACGCCCACCCGACCCTGTCAGAGGCGATCGGCGAGGCGGCCCTGGCCGTGGACGGGATGGCGATCCACATCTGAGAATGAAATCGAAGCCCGGGGGTGATAGGTGAAATGGCAAAGGCGATGACAAGGGAGCGACCCCACGTGGCCGGGGACTCGGAACCCGCCCCGGAGACCATGCGTGAGATGTACCGCTTCATGCTCCTCGCGCGCATGGTTGACGAGAGGTGCTGGCTGCTCAACCGGGGCGGCAAGGCCCCGTTCGTGATCAGCTGCCAGGGCCAGGAGGCGGTGGGCGTCGGCACGGTCTTCGCCCTGGACCGCGACCAGGACTGGTTCGCGCCGTACTACCGCGACCTCGCCGTCGTCATGGCGCTTGGGATGACGGCCGAGGACATCTTCCGCTCGGTCCTGGGCCGTGCGGGCGAGCCCAACTCCGGGGCGCGCCAGATGCCGAGCCACTTCGGCTCGCGCCGGCTGCGCATCGTCTCCCAGGGCAGCTGCGTGGCCACGCAGTGCCTGCACTCGGTGGGGACGGCGCTGGCTAGCCGGGTGCGCGGCGAGACGGCGGTCTCGATCAACTACGTCGGCGAGGGCGGTACGAGCCAGGGCGACTGGCACGAGGCACTCAACTTCGCGTCGGTCCACCGGCTGCCGGTGATCTTCGTGGTCGAGAACAACCACTACGCCATCTCCGTGCCGCAGGCCCTCCAGATGGCGGTGACCGACGTGGCGGCACGGGCCGAGGGGTACGGGATGCCGGGGGTGGTGGTGGACGGGCAGGACGTCGTGGCGGTGGAGCGCGCCACTCGCGAGGCCGCGGCCCGAGCCCGTGCGGGCGAAGGCCCGACCCTGATCGAGGCGAAGACGCACCGCTTCACCTCGCACTCGTCCGACGACGACCAGCGGGTGTACCGCGATCCCGGCGAGATCAAGCAGGAGGCGGGCGACGACCCGATCACGCACATGCGCGACCGGCTCCAGGCCGCCGGCCTCATGTCCGACGGAGACGAGGAGGCACTGCGCCAGGAGCTGCGGCGCGAGATCGACGCCGCCACCGAGGCGGCCGAGAACGCGCCTTCGCCTTCGCCCGACGAGACCCTGACGCACATATATGGTGAGTCTGGCCCCTCCGGCGAGGAGCTCTCCGGGATGCCGCGGGTCAGCTGGGCGCTGCCCGAAGGGAACGGCTGATGGCCGGCCTCGGCACGCACAAGACCGTCGAGACGGCGCGCGGGGAGATGACGTACATCCAGGCGATCCAGGCCGGCCTGCGCGACGAGATGGCCCGCGACGAATCGGTCATCGTGATGGGTGAGGACGTCGGCAAGAAGGGTGGCGTGTTCAAGGCCACCGACGGGCTGCAGGAGCTGTACGGCGACCTCCGCGTCATCGACACGCCGCTGGCCGAGTCGTCCATCGCCGGCGTTGCCATCGGCGCCGCGTTGAACGGGCTCAAGCCCGTCGCCGAGATGCAGTTCGCCGATTTCATCCACCCCGCGTTCAACCAGATCGTCAACGAGGCCGCCAAGATGCGGTACCGCAGCAACAACGACTTCAACGTCCCCATGGTCATCCGCGCGCCGTTTGGCGGCGGGATCCACGGCGCCCTGTACCACTCACAGTCGGTCGAGACGTTCTTCGCGCACGTCCCCGGCCTGAAGGTCGTCATTCCGTCGACGCCGTACGACGCCAAGGGCTTGCTCGTCTCCGCCATTCGCGACCCCGACCCCGTGCTGTTCTTCGAGCACAAGAAGGCGTACCGGCTGATCAAGGGCGAGGTCCCCGAGGGTGACGATTACACGGTGCCGATCGGGGTGGCCCGCGTGGCGCGGCCCGGCACCGACATGTCCGTGTTCACCTACGGGCTCATGACGCACTACTGCCTGGAGGCGGCGGCCGAGATGGAGAAGGCGGGCACGTCCGTCGAGGTCGTCGACCTGCGGAGCATGCGGCCCCTGGACCGGGCGGCCATCCTGGCGTCGACGCGCAAGACCGGCAAGGTGCTGGTGGTCTACGAGGCGAACCGCACGCTGGGCGTGGGCGCCGAGGTCGCGGCCATCGTCGCGGAGGAGGCCTTCGAGTACCTCGACGGCCCGGTGCTCCGCCTGGGCGGCCCTGACGTGCCCGCGATGCCGTTCAGCGAGCCGATGGAGGACCTCTTCATGCCGAACCCGGAGAAGATCTTCCACGCGATGCGGCAGCTGGCCGCGTACTGAGGCAGCGGTCATGGCTGTAGCCGGCGTCACGAAGGTCACCATGCCCCAGCTCGGGGAGAGCGTCACCGAGGGGCAGATCAGCCACTGGTTGAAGCAGCCTGGCGACAAGGTCGACAAGTACGAGCCGCTCGTCGAGGTCATCACCGACAAGGTGAACGCCGAGGTGCCGGCGCCCGTCGCGGGCGTGCTGGCGGAGATCAACGTCCAGGAGGGCGAGACGGTCTCGGTCGGGACGCTCATCTGCAGCATCGCCGGCGAGGGCGCCGCCGGTGGGGAGCCGGCGGCGGAGCCCGTCCCAGCGTCCGAGGTGCCTGCCGCCTCGCCCGCGCCCGCAGCGCCCGCCGCCGTCGCGCCGGCGCCCGCCGCCCCCGCTGACGTCATGCCGGCGATGGAGCCGGGCACCGGGGACGGAGACGGGCGCGCGAACCGGGCGAGCCCGGCCGTGCGCCGGCTGGCGGACGAGCACAACCTCGACCTGGCCCAGGTGCGCGGCACCGGCATCGGCGGGCGGGTCACCAAGAAGGACGTCGAGCAGTTCATCGCCGCAGGCGGCCGCGCGGCGCCCGCCGCTGCCCCCACCCCCGCAGCGGCGACCCCGGCCCCGGCGGCGGCCACGCCCGCGGCGCCCCCGGCGGCGGCCCCGGCGGCGCGCCCCCTGGCCGGGGACGAGCTGGTGCCCCTCACGCCCATGCGCAAGGCCATCGCCGAGCACATGGTCCGCAGCCGGCAGACCTCGCCGCACGCGTGGTGCGCGACCGAGGTCGACATGACCGAGGTCGTCAAGCTCCGCAGCGCGGAGCGCGAGCGCTTCCGCCAGCGCGAGGGCGTCGACCTCAGCTTCGTGCCCTTTGTGATCAAGGCCGCGGTCGAGGCGCTCAAGGACAACCCGGACCTCAACGCGACGTGGACGGCTGAGGGCGTCCTGCGGCGCAAGGCCATCAACATCGGCGTCGCCGTCGGCCTGGATGCCGGCCTCATCGTGCCGGTGATCCGCGATGCCGACATGCTGAGCCTCGCCGGCCTCGCCCACCGCCTCGACGACCTGGCCACCCGGGCCCGCGCCGGGCAGCTCAAGCTCGATGACGTGGAGGGCGGCACCTTCACCGTCAACAACCCGGGCACCTTCGGCACGGTGATCTCAGCGCCGATCATCAACCAGCCGCAGGCGGGGATGATGACGATGGAGGCCATCGTCAAACGGCCGGTCGTGCTGCCCGGCGACCTCATCGGGATTCGCTCGATGATGTTCGTCGGCCTGAGCTTCGACCACCGCGTGACCGACGGGCTCCAAGCGGCCCGGTTTATTGGTGACGTAAAGAAGTGGCTCGAGGCGGTCGGGCCGGGTACATCTATTTACTGATGGAACCGCTGCCTGTCGTCGGCCAGGCCGGTCACGGCGTGGGCGGCTCGCCCGAGGATTTCGGCGGCCGTCACCCGGAGTGGCTGAAGGTCCGCCTGCCGGCCGGGGAGAGCTACGGGAAGATCCTCGACCTGATGCGCGCCTCGTCGCTCCACACCGTCTGCGAGGAGGCGCACTGCCCCAACCTGGGCGAGTGCTGGGGCGCCGGCACCGCCACGTTCATGATCCTGGGCGACGTCTGCACCCGCGCCTGCGCCTTCTGCGCCGTCAAGACGGGTCGTCCGACCTGGTTCGACGAGGACGAGCCGCGCCGGGTCGCCGAGGCGGTGCGCGACATGGGCGTGATCCACGCGGTCATCACGTCGGTCGACCGCGACGACATGCCGGATGGCGGCGCGCACGTCTTTGCCAGCACGATCCGCACGGTACGCGACCTCAACCCCGGGACTTCGATCGAGGTCCTGATCCCGGACTTCCAGGGCAACTGGGACGCGCTGGCCACCGTCATGGAGGCGCGGCCGGAGATCCTGAACCACAACGTCGAGACCGTGCGGCGCCTGTACCGCCGGGTGCGCCCCAAGGCGGACCTCGGTCAGTCCCTGGAGCTGCTTCGCCGGGCCCGCGCCCTCGACCCGAACACGCAGACCAAGACGGGCTTCATGGTCGGCCTGGGCGAGACGTGGGGCGAGCTCCTCGAGCTGATGGACGAGATCCGCGCCGCCGACGTCGAGATCCTGACGATCGGGCAGTACCTGCGGCCGACGCAGAAGCACCACCCGCTGCTCCGGTACTACCACCCCGACGAGTTCGCCGACCTGAAGACGGAGGCCCAGAACCGCGGCTTCCGCTGGGTCGAGTCGGGCCCGCTGGTGCGCAGCTCCTACCACGCGGAGCGCCAGGTCGACCGCGACCGCATGCTCGGCCGCGTCCCGGCCTGACCTTATTGTCCTCGTTGTCCTCCCCCCGCCTGCGGGGGGAGGTAGGTGGGGGGAGATGTGGGGAGTTCGTGGGGGGCGATGCGGCCCTCCCCGATAGACTCTCGCCCGCGGGCGGATAGCTCAGCTGGTACGAGCGCCTCGCTTACACCGAGGAGGTCGCAGGTTCGAGCCCTGCTCCGCCCAACTTCGAGGCGTACTCCTGAAGGAACCTGCATGTCGCTTGTTGGTCGTCGGCATCTTGCTGTCTTGCTGGCAGCCCTTCTGCTCGGGGGATGCTCGGCGAAGTCGCCAACCGGCGGGAACGTTCTCTACGTGCCGAATGGGCTGATCCGCCCTGGGACGTACAACTCCAGCATCGGCGAACCGAGTCTCTTCCTCCTCTGGGACGCCCAAGTGAGAGGACATGACGTGGTCCATCTGACGAGCGCGCGAATCGGCGTGGTGCCGAAAGGCATGGTCATCGAGCACGTCTGGGCGACGCGGGCGGATTCACCCGGCCACGTCGGGGGTGCGCGCGGCCGCGACGCGATCAATTCGTTTCTGCCGTACATGCAAGAGGTGAGCCGGGTCGACCTCGACCCCTCGTGCGCCCCGTGGTGGGTATGTCTCGACTGGCGTCACCCTCCTGGAACGCCGCCATACCAGAACTGGTCAATCATGGTTCAGGCGCACATCATCAAGCCCGGCGCTTACCTGGGTAAGGACCTCGTCGTGACGTACACAGTCGGCAAGTCGACGTACGTCCAGACGATTCCGGCGGAGTTCGGGATCACAACCGGGCCCACCGATCCGTGGTTCGGGCGTAATTAGCGCGGGTTTCGTCCGCGATTGTCAAAACGGCCTTCGCCTCCATGATCAGACCACCTGAGCTGTGATCCTCCCGAAAGTCCGCGACCCGCGCTTCGTCACCATCCGCCGCGGTGGATCGCTTTCCGACTCGGACCACCGGCTCCTCGCCGTGTGGGCGGCGGCGTGCGCGGAGCACGTCCTCGAGCGCTTCGAGGCGGTGCGGCCCCGGGACCAGCGCCCCCGCCACGCGATCGAGCAGGTCCGCGGGTGGGTCCGCGGCGAGGTCACGATGACCCAGGCTCGCGCCGCCGGGGGCCATGCCATGGCCGCGGCGAGGGACCTGAAGGGGGCGGCGCGCCACGCCGCCTTCGCCGCCGGCCAAGCGGCATGCGTGGCCCATGTCGCCGCCCACAACCTCGGCGCCGCCGCCTATGCGATCAAAGCCGCTCGCGCAGCCGCGGCTGACGGCGAGGGCGTCAGCGCGGGCCGGCTCGAGTGCCGGTGGCAGCGCGACCAGCTGCCGGAGGCGATTCGCGAGCTTGTGCTCGACGACCAGCGGTTGCGGAACGACATCTGCTGGTCGGTCTTCGACGGCTGAGAGGGCGGCCGGCTCAGCCCAGGTACTTGCGAATCCAGGCCTCCGCCCGTCCGTTGGCGGCCGCCAGGGTCGCGTAGTAGAAGGCGTGGGTCGCGCCCGGGTACCACGTCACGTCGGCGGTCGCGCCCCTCTGCTGCAGCGCCAGGATTGAGGCGTTCGTCCAAGCCGCCGGGATCTCGGCGTCGGCCGTTCCCTGAAGGAACAGCATCGGGGCGGTGCTCGACGTGAAGTAGTTACGGGGCGAGATGTGGGCGTAGAGGTCGGGGTTGGCCTCGGGCGACGGGAAGACGGAGTTGGACGAGGTCGAGCGGTGCCAGAAGGCGCGGTAGTTGTCGGCCATGTCGCTCGAGACGGGCGCGAACAGGACGTAGACCTTGACGCGCGGGTCGATGACCGACATCAGCAGCGCCACGCCGCCGCCATTCGAGTGCCCGATCATCGCCACGCGCGCCGGGTCGGCCTGCGGGATGCTCGCCAGCGAGCTGACCAGGTCGTAGTCCGCGACCACCTGGCCGATGATCTGCGGGTAGGGCGGGTTCAGGCTGTCGGAGCCGCCGTAGCCCGGGTAGCTCGGCGCGATCGAGATGAACCCGTGCGAGGAGAGGGGGTCGCCGTACTTCCACATGTCGACACCGGGCGTGAACTCGCTTGCGGGCAGGTACCCGTGGTTGGCGATGACGACGGGGAACGGGCCGGTGCCGGCCGGGATCGCGATGGTCCCCGTCATCGTCTTGCCCTGGCTGGTCCAGGTCATCTCGAAGCGCGTGAAGCCGCTCCCCGTCCCTACCTGCTGCCCGAGCTCGATCTTCCCCGGGGTCCGGGGGAGGGCGCGCAGGCTTTCGATGTAGTACGGCGGGTACTCGGGGGAGGGCGAGATGCTCGGCGACGAGGGCGGCGGGCTGGTGGAGGGGGGCGGGCTTACCTTCGCGACGGGCGTCGACGTGCAGGCGGCCAGCGCCAGGACCGCGCCCACCAGAGTGGCTCGGGCGCGGAGGTTCACCGCCCCGAATCGTACGCTTGCCCGCCGCGCCAACTAAAATCCGAGTTCGTGCCGAGATAGCTCAGTTGGTAGAGCGCCGCCCTGAAGAGGCGGGCGTCGGCGGTTCAAATCCGTCTCTCGGCACCAGCGCCTGTTCTTGAAGCGCCTCGGCGTGCCGCCGCGGCACTTCAAGACGACGCGGGGCACCACCGACTGTTCTTGAAGCGCCTCGGCGTGCCGCCGCGGCACTTCAAGACGATCGCGGGGCCCAATCCCGCGTCGGTCCCGCACGCGACGCGCGCCTCCGCGTCCCCCCGCAACCCCCCTGTTACACTCGCCAGCGATGCCGAAGCCCAATCGCCGCCGTGGACCCCGCCGTGGGAGCCGTGGTGTCGCGCTTGTTGACGCGCCGGACAAGAAGGAAGAAACGATCGAGCTGGACGGCGAGATCGTGGAGGCCCTGCCCAACGCGATGTTCCGCATCCGCCTCGACAACGACCACGAGGTGATCGCGTACGCCGCCGGCAAGATGCGGAAGTTCTACATCCGCATCCTGCTGGGTGACCGCGTGAAGGTCGAGATCACGCCCTACGACCTGAGCCGCGGCAGGATCGTCTACCGCTACAAGTAGGGCTCAGGCGAGGGTCGGGGCCTCCTCGAGGGCCTCGTCCCAGGGTATCTGCCCGGCCGCATTGAGGCTGGTCCCCTCACGCAGGATCCGCATGCAGTCGGCGTTGCCGTTGAAGATGTCGTTCTCCTTGTGGAAGCTGGTCCAGTCGGCGTACTCGACCTCGTAGACGACCGAGTTGGCGGTGCCGAACGCCGGGGCCCAGAGCTTGCCGGCGGTCAGGCCGGCGGCCACCGATGCCGCGTTCAAGTCGTTGACCCATTTCACGGCGTCGTTGAACCGGCCCAGCGTGACGACGAAGTGGTAGCGGTAGCGGATCATGTGTCCCTCCTATACGAGCGGAGGCTCAGCATAGGCCTCCGCACGGAGCCTCACAAGGCCTAGCGCGTACCCAGGGAATCCCACACCGCGAGCTTGGTCTTGACTCTCCGGATGACCTCGTCGGTGAAGTCCGTGGTCGAGGCGTTGCCGCCGAGGTCGGAGGTCCGCACCCCCTCGTAGACCGCCTCCATGGTCGACTCGTACATCGCGCTGGAGGCGTGCTCAGCGGCCCGGTCGCCCACGATGTACGAGAGCAGCGTCGCGGTGGCGAGGATCATCGCCATCGGGTTGGCGACGTTCTTGCCCTCGAGGCTCGGGGCGGTGCCGTGGGGTGCCTCGGCCATCGCGACGCGCACCCCGAAGTCGTCGTCGAAGCTGAGCAGGACCGACTCCGCCCCGGCGAGCGAGCCGAACATCTGGAGCACCAGGTCGGAGAGGCAGTCGCCGTCGCGGTTGAGGCTCGGCACTGTCAGGGCCTCGCCGCTGGAGGCGAGCAACAGGGCGTAGGTGGCATCGATCAGCTGCGGCTCGTACCGGACTCCCGCGTGGCGCTCCGCGGCCGCGTCCATCTCCTCCTTCAGCATCCCCTCGTAGACGGGGCTGACAGTGAACTTGGGCCCGCCGAACACCTTGGCCTTCGCCCGCTCGGCGTGGCGGAAGGCGAACTCGGCCACCATGCGGCACGTGCGGCGGTTGATCTTCTCGGTGCGGAACGCCATCTCGTCGAGACCTTCCCCCTCCCGCCACTCCTTCGCGCCGTAGGCGTCGTCGACGGCCATCCGCACGACGGTGATCGGGGCGTGGACGCCGGCCACGGGCTGCACGCCAGGGATGCGGCGGCCCGTGCGGACTATGACCTTCCCATCGACGGCCTCCCGCAGGATTCGGTTGGGGCTGCCCACGTCGTCGCGGCCGACCGGGGTGACGGTGGCCGCCTTGAGCCCGAGGCCGCACTCGCGCATCGCGGCCGCTGCCTCGTGCACGACGGCATTGCCGGACTTGCGCCGGGCCTCGAGGGAGAGGTCGAAATCGAGGAGGTCGAGGCGCAGGCCGGTGACGGCCGGGTCGATGACGCGCAGGGCCTCGCGCAACAGCTCTTCACCGGTCTGGTCGCCGTGGAGAACCGCGATTCGGTGGCCGGGCATCGGGCCAATGCTAGTGGGCGGCGCCGCGCGGGCCGGACTATAGACTTGCCCCCGTGCTGGCGATGGCTCGGGCCGCGACGAACGCCGTGCGGGTCTGCATGGGCGTGCAGGCGGGCGAGAAGGTCGTGATCGTCACCGATGAGGCGCGCGAGCACATCGGCCACGCGCTGGCGGCGGAGTGCGAACAGGCCGAGGCCCCGGTCCGCGTCCTCCGCATCGAGGACTACATCAAGCGCCCGGCCGAGAGCCTGCCGGATCGGTTCATCCATGACATCGACGACTTCGAGCCCGACGTCTCCTTCTACGCCGCTCAGTCGCTCGAGGGGGAGCTGCAGAAGTTCCGCGGCCCGTACATGAACCACATCCTCTACGACCGCGCCAAGCCGCTGCGGCACGGCCACATGGTCGACATCGACGACCGTTGCATGGAGGAGGGGATGACCGCCGACTACGAGGCGATCGCCCGGCTCACCTTCAAGGTGAACGAGATTGTGAAAGACGCTCGGTTGATCGAGGTGCAGGCGCCGTCGGGCACGGACATGCGCGCCACCCTCGACCCCTCGCGCCTGCGCTGGCATCCCTGCCCCGGCATCTACCACCGCCCCGGGGAATGGGGCAACCTCCCGGAGGGGGAGACGTTCACGTCACCCGCCTCGCTCGAGGGCTACCTCGGCGCGGAGGTGATCGGGGACTACTTCTCGAACCGGTACGGCGTGCTGGACACGCCGATGAAGCTAGAGGTGGCGGGCGGGCGCGTGCGGAAGGTCATCCACCCCGACGAAGAGCTGCAGGGGGACATGGAGCGATACCTGCGCGAGTACCCCAACGGGGACCGCGCCGGCGAGTTCGCCATCGGCACCAATGTCGCGGTCAAGCACCTGATCGGCAACATGCTGCAGGACGAGAAGATCCCGGGCGTCCATGTCGCGTTCGGCCACCCGTACCCCGAGGAGACCGGCGCGGACTGGGACGCGCCGAGCCACTGCGATTTCGTGACCACGAGGTCGACCATCAAAGTCGATGGCCAGTACTTGATGAAAGACGGAGAGTTCGTTCTATGAGTCACCGCGTAACCATGATCCCCGGCGACGGCGTCGGCCCCGAGCTCAGCGAGGCGACGATGCGCGTCCTCGATGCGACGGGAGTCGCCTTCGACTGGGAGGTGCTGCAGGCCGGCGAGAACGTGATGGAGGAGCACGGCACCCCCCTGCCGGACCACGTCCTGGACTCGATCCGCAAGAACAAGGTCGCGATCAAGGGGCCGATCACGACCCCCATCGGCAAGGGCATCCGGTCCGTCAACGTCGCGCTTCGCAAGGAGCTGGACCTGTACGCGCTCTTCCGGCCGTGCAAGAGCTACCCCGGGGTCAGGTCCCGCTACACCGGCATCGACATCCTGATGGTCCGCGAGAACACCGAGGACGCGTATGCCGGCATCGAGTTCGCCGAAGGTGAGGACACGACCCACGAGGTCATCAACTTCCTCAGCGAGCGCGCCGGCAAGCAGATCCGCGAGGACTCCGGCATCACCATCAAGCCGATCTCGATGTTCGGGTCGCGGCGCGTCGTGAAAGCAGCGTTCGAGTACGCGCGCCTGAACGGCCGCAAGAAGCTGACGGCGGTGCACAAGGCCAACATCATGAAGTTCACCGATGGGCTGTTCCTGCGCGTCGCCCAGGAGGTCGCCCACGACTACCCGGACATCGAGTTCGAAGACCGCATCGTCGACAACATGTGCATGCAGCTGGTCCAGAAGCCGGAGCTCTACGACATGCTCGTGCTGCCCAACCTTTACGGCGACATCCTGAGCGATCTCGGCGCCGGCCTCATCGGCGGGCTCGGGCTCGCGCCCGGGGCCAACATGGGCGACGAGATCGCGGTGTTCGAGGCGACCCATGGGAGCGCGCCGAAGTACGCGGGCAAGAACAAGATGAACCCGATGGCGATGCTGCTGTCCGGCGTCATGATGCTGCGTCACCTGAAGGAAGGGGATGCCGCCGAAAGGCTGGAGGGCGCCATCGCGGCCGTCATCGCCGAGGGCAAGTCAGTCACCTACGACATGAAGGACGACCGCAACGACCCGACCGCGGTCGGGACCAGCCAGGTCGCGGACGCGATCATCGAGAAGCTGAGCGCCGGGGTCGCCGTCTAGCGGCAGCAATGGACCAGGACAGGCCGGAGCGCACTGGCGCGCCGGCCGAGGAGCGGCGCTGGGTCACAGTCCTGTTCGCGGATATCGCGGGCTTCACGGCGATGTCGGAGCAGCTTGACTTCGAGGACGTGCGCGACATCGCCGACCGCTGCGCCGAGGTGATGGGCGACGAGGTGCGGCGCTTCGGAGGCATCGTGCTCAACGTGATGGGCGACGCGGTGATGGCCGTGTTCGGAGCTCCCGTGGCCCACGAGGACGACCCGGAACGCGCAGTGCGGGCGGCCCTGGCCATGGTCGAAGCCGTCCCGCGCAAGACCCCGCCTGAACACAACCTGGCGCTCCATGTGGGCGTCAACACCGGCGAGGTGATGGCGGGCCTGCTGGGGCCGACGGCGCGGCGGGACTACACGGTCATGGGCGACACCACCAACACCGCGGCGCGGCTCGAGGCGGCGGCGGTGCGCGGGCAGGTCGTGGTCGGCCGCGAGACGTACCTTGCCACGCGGCATGCCATCCGGTACGAGGAGCACGAGCCCGTCGCGGCGAAGGGCAAGACCGACCTCGTCGAGTCGTGGCTGGCGGTCGAGCCTCTGGCGCAGCGCCAGGAGCGCGGTGCCATCAGCGCGCCGCTGATCGGGCGGGACGAGGAGATGAGCGTGCTGACCGGCGTGTGGCAGCGCGCCGTCAAGGACCCGCGCGCCTACCTCATGACGGTGATGGCCCCGCCCGGGCTGGGCAAGACCCGCCTGGCACGGGAGTTCACGGCCGCCCGGACGGCGGAGGGCGCGCTCGTCCTGCACGGGCGGTCGCTGCCGTACGGCGAGAACACGGGATTCCGGCCGTTCGCGGACCAGGTCCGGTCAGCCGCCGGCGTCACGGTGGAGATGACCCCCGACGAGGCCGCCGCGACGCTGACGGCGCATGTCAGGGACCTGTTCGGCAGCGACCAGCCCGACGTCGTCGCCAACCTGCTGACCATGATGGGGCTCGGCGGCGACGAGGTCCCACCCGACAAGAACATCTTCTTCTACTCGGTGCGCCGGTGGCTCTCGGCGCTGGCGCGGCGGCAGCCCGTGCTGCTCGTGTTCGAGGACATCCACTGGGCCGACGAGGCGCTGCTCGAGCTGGTGGGGTCGGTCGCCTCGCGCGCCGGCGCCGTCCCCGTCATGATCCTCTGCCTCGCCCGCCCCGAGCTTCTCGACGAGCATCCCATGTGGGGCGCGGGCCAGGCGGCCTACTCCGCGATCACGCTCGAGCCCCTCGACGAGGCCGGGGCGCGCGAGTTGTCGCGGGCTCTCCTCGGTGACCGCCCACCCGACGTGGTGGAGCGGCTCGCGACTGCCTCCGGGGGCAACCCGCTGTTCGTCGAGGAACTGTCCGCGACCCTCTCCGACCAGGCTGCCCTTGGCTCGGACGAGCTGCCCACGTCCGTGAAGGCGATCATCGGCGCGCGACTCGACGTGCTGAGCGAGCCCGAGCGCGACCTCCTCCTGTGCGCGGCGGTCGTCGGTGACGTGTTCTGGCGCTCGGCGCTGGGTGCGCTGGACGAAAGCGACGACGTCGATTACGTGCTTGATGAGCTGCAGGCGCGCGGCCTCGTCCGCCGCGAGGACCCGTCCACCCTGCCGGGCGATGAGCAATACGTGTTCAAGCACGCTCTCATCCGCGAGGTGGCGTACGGGCGCCTGCCCCGCCGCGTACGGAGGGAGCGCCACGGCGTGGTGGCGGCGCATCTCGAGCGCGTGCTCGGCGAGCAGCGCGACGCGATGGCCTCGCTGGTGGCGCACCACCTCGACGCCGCCGGCGAGGGGGCGCGCGCGGCGAATTACTACGCCCTGGCGGGGGACCGGGCCAGCCAGGCTTGGGCGAAGAAGGAGGCGATCGAGCTCTACACGCGCGCGCTCGAGCTCGCCGATGCCGACGACGTCGTCCGGGTGGCGGACCTCCGCGCCCGGCGCGCCCGCGCTTTCGCCGGCGTCGGCGACGCGCCGAGCGCGGTGACCGACCTCGAGGCGGCCCTCCCGCACCTGGCTGGAATCGACCGCGCGCGCGCCCTGCTGGACCGGGCGCGCGTGGCGTTCATCAACGTCGACGCCGACGGCCTCATCCACTACGGCGAGCTCGCCAGCGAGGCCGCCGAGGCGATCAACGACAGCCACATCGAGGCGTCCGCCATCGCGGTGAAGGCCAACGCCATCCTCATGCGTGGCCACCTCGACGAGGCCATCGACACCACCGCCGCCAGCGTCGTGGCGTGGCCGGTGGACAAGCAGGCGACCGACCCCGACTACGCCGACACACTGTCCAACCTGGCGCTGTTCCAGTACTGGCGCGGCGACTACGAGGTCGCGCTCGAGTCGGCGCAGCGCGCCGCGGAGTGCGCGGTCCCTGTTCAAGCGCTCCAGGCCGGGGCCCAGGGCACGGCCCACCTCGGGATGGTCCTGGTGGGCCTCGGGCGGCATCGCGAGGCGATGGAGTGCTTCGAGCGCTCTGTCAACCTCGGCCTCGAGTGGGAGGTCCTGCCGCGTTACTCCGGGCGCTCGATGAACATGTGGGCGGGGTCGGTGCGCGAGATGATGGACTTCGAGCGCGCCCGCGAGTTCTCGCATCGGGGCCTGGAGATGGCGAAGCGCGCCGCGTTCCCGCCCGGCATCCACAGCGCCGAGATCGACCTCTTCATCCTCGACACCATCGAGGGCCGTTTCGCCGAGGCCGAAAGCGCGCTGCCGGGGCTGCGGGTCGCCGCGCGGGAGACCAAGGGCGTCCACAACTGGCTGTTCGAGATCCGCGTTGCCCAGGCCGCCGCGGAGCTCGCGCTGGCGACAGGCCGCCCCGAGCAGGCGCTCGAGGACGCCACCGCCGCGCACGCCCGGGCAGGAGAGCTGCCGCGCAAGAAGTACATCGCCCAGTCGGCCACCGTCATGGCCACGGCGCAACTGGCGCTCGGGCGGGTGCCGGAAGCCGTCACGACGGCCGGGACGGCGGTCGGCCTGGCCGAGGCGCTGCGCCACCCCCACACTCGCTGGCGGGCGCACGACGCGCTGAGCCGGGCGCTCGAGGCCGCGGGACGGGATGACGAGGCGGCGGCGGAGGCCGCGCGCGCGGCTGAGACGGCGCGACACTTCGGGGCCGGCCTCGAGGTGGCATCGGCGGGCGTGTTCTTCGCAGCCGCAGAGGTGGAGGCGGTCCTGGAGAGGGCGGCGCATGCCCCCCACCCAACCTCCCCCCGCGGGCGGGGGGAGGAGTAACCGGGGGAGTAGCCGGGCTAGGCCAGCCGGGCCCTGTCCGCCTCGGCGAACGTCATGTCGCGCCAGTCCATCTGGTGCCCGCTGAGGTAGTCGCCGAACAGCGTGACGTAGGTCTCGGCCGACGTCGCCGCCGATTCGAGGCCGAGGCGGGTGGCGGTCTCGTCGATCCGGTCGCGGTCGCCTTCGATCTCGACGACGTTACCCAGGAATGGCGCCTCGTCGAGGGTCACGTACATCCCGTCAAGGTCCCACGCCTCGCGCCACTTCTCATAGCGCCAGGTCACCCGGTAGCCGAGGCCGGCCAGGAGCTTGACGATGTCCCCGTCGCGCACGTGGACCGTGATCTCGCGCCGCGTCTTGAACCGATCGTCGGCAACCCTGGTCTTGACGGTGAGCTCGTCGCGGTCCCGGAGGCGCAGCAGCGTGCCCGCGCGGCGCAGCGTGCCCGCGCTGTCGTCGAAGACCTCGTTGACCTCGAGCTCGCGCGGCCGGCTCCGATACGCGCCGGCTCCCTCGAGCCGCCGCCGGACTGCGCCCAGGTCGGCGCCGAGGTACTTGAGCTCGGTCTCGAGGTCGCCGGCCGCCATCGGCCGGATTATGGGTGACAGGAGCGACCGGCCGGATGGCCCCCGGGGCTGACGCGCTGAGCGCGAGCCCCGGGGTGGGAAGGGCTACTGCGCGCTGCCGACGGCCGTCTGACCGTTGATGTTCGCGTTGGTGACGGGGACGGTGGCGCAGTCCTCGCCGCTGCCGGTGGGGATGCTGAAGACCAGTTCTGCTCCCGACTGCTCACCCGGGGCAAACTCCGTGGTCGTGTAGGTGATGCCGTTCACGACGGTGCTCGCAATGACGCTGCCCTGGAGCGCCACCTCCGCCAGCGCCCCTGTCGTCGAGTAGCTGATGACCGTCGTCTTGCCGTTGTTCCACTGGACGACGGCAACTCCGCTCGTCGTGCTCG